>Ga0102810_1000052_pt1 | contig 31339 bp, 26 predicted proteins | sample ColrivemetaGS573_FD_84506 | JGI IMG/M metagenome (GOLD analysis project Ga0102810, IMG submission 84506) | Estuarine microbial communities from the Columbia River estuary - Ebb tide ETM metaG S.573 | ecosystem: Environmental > Aquatic > Marine > Intertidal zone > Estuary | place: USA: Columbia...
TCACATTTCATTGATTCCAAAGGAAAGGTCCCAAAAGTTGAATCGTCATCCATCCATACAGAACAGATACATTCTTTTAATTGTGTGGAGAATTCACCATACGTCAATTGAACCATGTCCCTAAAAGTAACCCACCTTAGTTGGGGGTATTTTAAATAGAATTCAGATATAACTTTTCTATGTTGTCCTCTGTCTCTTGCACTAATTGCAATAAAGGGTTTTGTTGGTAATTCCGATGGACCGAAGTCATCACCTATTTTAGGTGGATTAACGTGAATTAAACTCTCAGGGAAAACACTTTGTATATATTCTTTAGACTTTTGAGTTGTTGTAATAACTTTATCAAAACCATAATCACTCCATCTACTACCTACAGGTAGAGTCTCAAAAATATATTCGGTTTGTTGTATCAACATAACCTTAGTACATTTAACTGAAGATAACTGTTCAAGTACATTAGAATAGTACTCAGGTACAACTAAAATATCATCGATACCCATCTGTACTTGATCCTCTTTTATGGTAACTACAGGAATATCTTTATATGTATCCCCTAACCACGAATTAATCCCAACGTAGTTCTTATCTTCAACTAAAATGTATGCATCTAAACCCTGTTCTCTTAGAGTGTGTACAGTATCGTATATATATTTTACCGATGCCCTTGCATTTGTTTTAGTATCATATGTTAAAAAGTACAATTTATGTTGGTTAGATTTTAACCTTTCATATGCACTTTCTAGTTTTTCAATGTTTTCTATTTTTTCACTCATATTCTTCTTTAACTAAAATACCATATTTTATTAATGTGTTAAATGCAAATTTGAATGGTAATGACAGTTCTGAATTAAGTAAACCTAATCCGTTATCATCTACCACGTTTTCAGTTAAAATTGTATCTATACATTGTTTAACCGCATCGTATTTGAACACGTTTATTGTTTGTTCCACTTGTAGTGGTTCCCCCTTATCATTCATGATCGGATCAACTTCTAACTCACACGTTTGAGTAATTTTGCTAATGTCGATACAATAATATTCTCCGAAGATTTCAACCATGTCTTATCTATTTCTGTTAATTTATGTATTTCTAATTGATTTGTAAAGTGTTGGTTATACTCAGTGTTAAACTTAATAACCTTCTTGTTTTTGGGACAGTGTTCCATAACCGTTTTATTGTCTGTAATCCACAGGTCACATGTTTTCCATAGTTTAGGTATCTCACTAGACATTGTGAATTTTACATTGTTACCCATAAAACCATTTTTAGAAAGAAAGAATAATGTTGATGGTTTAGACTTACCTAATTGATCCAAACCTACCAATGTGAAATTATGTTCCTTATTTTCGTATATAAGATTATTCAAGTCATGAAACGCCTTTAAATAACTTTGATTAGAATGTCCGAATATTTCCATTGCATAATCAATAAAAATAAAATTGTCAAATTCTTCTCTTGATTGATACCTATAACTCTCAAGTAAGAAGTCATTTTTAACTGGTTCTATAACTCCGTACTCAAATGCATTCTCCTCATCGGTTTTTTCATCGGTTTCTCTATCTAAATAATAGTCTTTATAATGGTAATCAAACTTAGCAATTGTGTTACGTAAGACCCCATCTATATTAATTAAAATTTCCATATTAGTAATATAATGATATTATTGTTATAAGTAAAGTCTATTATTCGTACCTCTTTAAGATTTTACTAATAATAGGGTTCCTTACAATGTCTTTATTTGAGAATTCAAACACACCGACATTATTTAAATCGGTTAATCTCTTTTTTGCGTCGTATAAACCACTCTTCGTCTTGTCTCTAAACTTATCAGATTGATCTAAATCACCAGAAAGGAAAAATTTTGAGTTATACCCAATACGGGTTAGGAGTAGTTTAATTTGTGCTGGTGACGCGTTTTGTGCTTCTTCAAAAACAAGTATTGTATTATCAACGTTCCAACCTCTCATATATGCAAGTGCTGCAACTTCAATATACCCCTCATCTTTTAATTTTTCACGTTGTTCTTTACCTATGATCTTATTTAGAAGATAGTAGGATGGAAAGATATATGGGTCAAGTTTTTCTTCAAGACCACCAGGTAATGAACCTAACTTTTCTTCTGCTTCAACTGCGGGTCTGACAATAAGTATTTTTTCATATTTATTGTCTTCTTGCCAAAGTAAATCGACCGCTCTTTTCATTGCGATAAAAGATTTACCAACACCCGCTGGTCCAAAACATAGTGTTATCTCATTACTACCAAGAACATCCCAATACTCTTTTTGAGAGTCGTTAAGAAACTTTTCTCTAGGTTTTTTTATAATCTCTTTTATCCTTTGTTTTTTGGATACTTTAGTACTCGTACTTTTTCTTTGAGCCATTAATCTTAATTATGTGTAACTTTATTTACCTGTAGAACCAAAACCTCCGTCACCTCTATCGGTTTCGGATAAATTAGTAACTTCGGTAAATTTTATTTTGGGGTAGGGTAAAATCATTAACTGACATATCCTCTCCCCATTTTCATAAATGGTGGATTGGTTAGTTCCTGTATTAATATTGAATGTCGCCATTATTTCCCCCCTATAACCACTATCTATAACACCAACAGAATTACTTAATTCTAAGACGGTCCTACGGATTGAGGATCTTGGAAAAACCAAACCAACATATCCTGAAGGTATCTCCAATGAAATCCCTGTACTATACGTGACTTGGTTTGTTTGTTCATTCAATACATAACTCACACAATGTAAATCCACACACCCATCACCCTTTTTAGAGTATGTTGGTGTGACTGCATCTTTGTGTAATTTTTTAAATTTACAACCAATGGTGTATTCATAAGGTGTATTGGTTGTGTCACTTACATTAACCCCTTGTTGGGAGTTTTGTACATGATCCATTGAATCGGACGTTAACTTATTTAAAGTCTCAGCCACTTCATTCATAAATGATTCATCTATGTTGTCCTCATCTTCTTCTGAAAGAATTTCCTCAAAACCTTCTAATTTTTTTAGATATTCTTCTAACGATTTTTTATCCATGTTTTTGTTCAAATATGGCTAACTCAAACCCCTGTTTAACGATTTGTGCTAATGGTGTTGAGTGATATTTAGACTGTAAGTCATTATCGCCCTTGTCAGAATTAACTATTGTCTGATACTCTTCTTCATTTAATTTAACACCATGTAATGAACAATAATATGCCGACCTTTCACCAACTCTCATAGAGACTAAATCATCATTAAATTCATACATCTTACCCAATTTATTACGATGCCACTCACTTTCATTCGGTACGAATAAAAATACCTTACCTATTTGAGACAAGATTGTACATTTTAATATACTGTTGATGGGTTGTTGTAAGTTTTCGGGTAAGATACTGTTAACCTTAACCGCATATTTTGATGCCGTAAAGACATGTTCTATCAAACCACCTGGGTAAGCACCATACATATCTAATGTAGTCGATGCGGGAGAAGTAAAAAGATCATCACCTAAGAATTTAAGTAAATCAGATGTTAGTACATCATATTTCTCTGAAGTCTCAAGTAACTTCTTTTTATTATTCTCTATTTGTTCTTTGTTTAACATAATTCTATCCTTTATAAAGTTGTGGAGTGATTGCAGGATCTAATATACATTCGATCGGCATCTTTACGATTGATATACTTTCACTCGATCTCATATCTTCAGATTTATATTTGTTCAAGACAATTGTTGCCTCTTCTACAGACTCCGCCTGTACGACATATTTTACCTTGTCTAATCTTGGATTTCCGTTTCCATCCAATTGTTCTTTTTCGTAACCTACTGTTGCTAAATAATACATAATTTTACTTTTTTATAATTGATTTTAAAAATTCCACTCTATCCTTAGAAACAGTGGCGAGTGAATATTTAACCTTTACTGTTTCATATAGTTTATTACCTAAGTCTTCTATCATATTAGGGTTTTCTATTAACTTCTTCATATGTTTACCCCACTGTTTATGATTTTTGTTTGTTGACACTAATAAAGAATTACCTTTAGGGTTAATTCCACCACCACGTTCAACTGAGGATACTAAATCAATAAGATAGGGATCTTCTTCTGTTGCGATGATTGCCTTCTTATGAAATCCCGCCTCAATTACTTTTAGTTGAGATTTATTAGCGTTAAATTCGGATTTAACCAACGGAGCTAACGATACATCAAAATAGTTGTAATTAGATGCATACTTGTTTATATCCATGGTCCATCTACGAACATAGGGTTGGTTTAATTCGTCAGGAAACTCTGTTTGTGTAAATGTGTGTAAATGATTTTTATAGTCTTGGGAAACTGATCTATAATCGTTAGTGAAAATATTTTCATATTTAAACCACACGGTTTCCATAGGTTTAATAGGTCTTTCCGACATCTGACCTGTTTGTCTATTAATCGTTTTCATATTCCCCCTTAAATCAAAACCACATAAAACAAATTGTGTTTTACCTTTATATTGTTGAGTTATTGTTGAAATACCACTTTTAATTAATTCTAAGTCATGTAAGTGAGATGACCCCCCTAACCAACCAAATCTAACTAAATCAGATTCTTTTGGTTTTGGTTTGAATTGAGGTTCTTTTTCGTTTACCGCATTTGGAAATACTGAAACATTCTTTATCCCTAATAAAGATTTAATTGTTTTTTGATAAATAGGTGTAGTGGTTGTTACATAGTCAGCACTTTTAAGTAACTCTGCACGTAATTTACTATACCCATTTCTTTTAAATGTTTCATAGTTTGGGTGTCTGTGATCTACTCTCCAAAAATCGTCAATATCCATAACGACCTTAATTCCCTCTTTTTTTAACCAATTGATTCGGTCTAAATTTAATTGAGATTCTCCTTTGTGTATGAATGAGTGAAAGTATACAATGTCGTAATTATCGAAAAATTTATTTTCGTTAGGTACGTCGAATACGAGATCAACATGTACTTCATCTGAATGGTTATCACCAATGTAAGTAAATGGATCTATGATTCTATATTTCCCGACGCCGTGGCTATCTGACGGAATTGCGAGTACTCTAACTTTTGACATATATTATTGTTATATATCAAAATATAAGAAAAAAATATGATGAAATCAATCCTTACTTAGACTTATTTACTCCAGTAATTTTACCTTTGAATATGGAATCCCCGACTTTAAGTACTAAAGTCTCATTAATTGATGCAGTTTTAGATGCCGTCAAAATTAGATCTAACTTTCGGTCAACAATCTCTTCTAGTGTGTCCTTGATCGTTTCTTTAATTAGTGATTGTAAATCTAAATTGTTTGTTCCTTCCGAAATTACTTGTTTAGTGTTAGGTACGGATTTTTTAGGTGTCGACATTCCTTCCCTCTCCATTAATTTTTTGGCCCCTTTTAACAAATCCATATCTAACCCATCACCCAATGAAATTTGATCCATTGTTGGTATTGGATTATTAATCATCGCTTGTTTTATAGAGTCAGGTAATTTGGAACTATTAATCTTATCCTCATTCACTACGTTGGATGCGACGTTTCTTGTACTTGGTTTAGTCCCTGGTTCAGAGACCAAATCACTAGTACTTCTTTGTAGAACGGATTCGTCTATATTACCCTTAGTGTAATCCCCTCCATCAACTTTAGTCATGACTTTTTTGGCGTTAACTAGTTTAGTCATAAGGTCGTTTGGACTTATGGGTTTTGTATTTAATTGAGTATCTGACATTGTATTATAGTTTGTTAAAATATAAACTTTTATTTTTTATTAATAAAGTAATCTTTTGATTCTCTTTATATTTTCATTTAAACCATCATAATTGTTTGTCTCGTCTTCTTCCTCATCTTCATTATCTTCAGAGTCGTCAACTTTAGGTGGTTCAATACTTGGTTTATTTTCAGGTTCGGGTTTAGGTAAATCACTACTTTGTGGTTCCACCGATGTTGGTTCTGATGTTGGTTCAGTTTGTTGTGGTTCTGATGTTGGTTCAGTTTGTTGTGGTTCTGATGTTGGTTCTGTATCTTTAGGTACTTCGGGTGTAGATGACCAATCAGAAGTTACGTATGTAGTTGACATCGACTTATCATCACCTTCCTTATAACCTGGTCTTTTAGTGTCAAATGTCTCCTCATCAAATATTTCTACTTGAGTTAATCGAGAAACCATGAAAGTCCTCCAATTATTTTTATCGAATCCTGTCTTTGATCTAGAAGGGGGTTGAACCCAACCTCTTATAATCATATTACCTTTTTTAGATAACCCAAGAGCAACCACTTCGACTTTAACTCTTCGACCCGCTTGAACTTGATTTCTTGGACCATTATAAAAAAAACTTATTGGGTTTCTTTTTTTAATAGCGTTGGCTAACGCTTTTGGTTTTGATGCCAGTTTAGGTTCAGACTGTTCACCTATTAAAAACTTATATATATCTTTAAATAATTTCATTAAAAATCGGGATAACCACTGTTTCCATTATATTGGTTTCTTGCAATACTTTGGTTTCTTTCATTTATATCTTTTGATGTTCCCACACTATTGTTGTTTTCCGCCCTACCTTTTTCATCTCCATCTGATATTGCATTAGGATGTACTAAACTGTATGAATTGTTTTCATCATAAGTATTCCTTGATTGGTTATCTATACGGTTATTAATGTCCGTCTGTGAACCAACCTGATTATTATTTTCACCTTTACCTAAGTCATCTCCGTCCGACAATGCATTAGGATGATTTACACCATACCCATTTAAGTCATTACTGTATTTGTTTTGTGCAATTATTGCCGCTCTTGTATTGATGTCAGTTATAGATCCAACCATTTGGTTATTCTCACCTTTACCTAATTCATCTCCATCAGATATTGCATTTGGATGGTTTACACTGTAACCGTTACTTGAGTCATACGAATTTCTGGCAACATTATCAATTCTTGTTTGGTTATCAGTGAAACTACCAACCTTACCATCGTTTTCACCTTTACCTAACTCATCTCCATCGGATATTGCATTTGGGTGATTCGTACCATAACCATTATCGGAGTTATATGAATTTCTATTTATATGTTCTTGTCTTTGATTTTGGTCTGTTATTGTCCCGACTTCACCATTTCTCTCTCCTCTACCAAACTCATCCCCATCCGATAAGGCATTTGTATTTTCAATACCGTAACCAAACTCAGGTCCGTATTTGTTTCTACCTAAAGAATCATTTCTATTATTGATATCGGTGTTTGATCCAATTTTACCATTATTCTCTCCTTTACCTTTATCATCTCCGTCAGAAATTGCATTGGAGTGGTTTGAGTCATAACTTTTTGTTCTTTGGTAATCATTTCTTGACATTGCTTCGTCTAAAAATTGTTTCGATATTTTATCTATTTGACTTGCCATTATAATAATTTTTTAATTCTTTCAACATCCTCAAAAATACCTAACGAAGAAATAGTACTAACCGAGGTTTTATCCGAATTAGATTTCATCATATTTCTTGGAATTGAGTAATTTGTTTTTTTATCGTGTTTTGATAAGAATGGATTATCCCTTATATCATCTATTTGTGTAATTTTATCGGCTCGTCTTTTAGACTCCTTATTGTTTTTTATTAAACTCCTCTCACCGTTTAAAAAGTCTTTACACCATTCTAACATTTTTTCACCACCCGCCAAGTGAAATTGGTCATGGTTGGTTTCTTTATCCATATTTTCTAAATCGTGAATAATTCTTTTCGCCTGACCATAAGTAATATTTTTAGTTCTAAGTAAATTCTTAGCTCGTTGAGTACCATCTATCGTCTTATCACCTAACGAGGTAAAAAACTTAAGTATGTAATCACAAATATCATCAGGTACTTTAAAAACCCTATCTTTAAGATCTCTATTCATTATCGTCTAATAGTTTTGTTATGTCCGATACGGTTAAGTTATTTTTTTTTAACGTCTTCTTTAAAGAATCTAATTGTCTCTTTAGTATTGGGTTGATCTCTTTTTCACTATCATTAACAATTTCTTTATAGTCACTTCTTTTAGATAGAACAGTTTCAACGTAATCTTTCATAAATTTTTTTGGGTTTTCCACAAGTCTAACTTTATCTTCAGGTAATTTTTCATCATAACCCATAGATTCTAACCTTTTCATTGCATCATCATGAGTTAATCCTAACTCACCCGTAAAATGTTTGTATGCCTTTTTAAAGTTTTCATCATCACCCAACGTATCATCATAACCTAATGATTTAGTTAAATCACTTTCAGCCCAATATCTAAGTGATGTGTGTGTTCCGTGAACACCGTGTGTCCCCATAGAACCTCCGACCGCCTTAGCCGTCTTGTCTGTTGTTTTTCTTGATGTTATTCCTTTAGCATGAAAGTCGGTAGATTTACCACCTCTTCTAATATTACCTTTCGCATCTACAATCTCATCAACATCACCCTCTTTTTCGGCAACTTCAGGGATTTTTTCAAAATCAGTGTCCTTAGACATTTCGTCCGCCATTTTCTTCCACTTAGCTCTTTCTTTTTTAGTTAGACTCTCATCATTGGCCTTTGCATAGAAAAAACCTTGTTGTTTTTTAGAGGTAAATTTCTCTTCTATTACCTGTTTTATAAAATTATTCATAGAAAGTTGTTTTATTATAAATATCAAATGTTATGAAAGATATTTATAAGTGTATGAATAGTCAAGATATTTTAAGGAATTTAGGTATTAGTGTCGACGTAGTCCTCGATAATTCGGAGACGTACGATTATGAAATTGCGGGGTTTAACAACGATTACGACCCTAAATTGTTGGATTTTGGTAATTCCATCACCTTTGATACACCCATAAAAAAAGATTTAAGTAATGACGATTCTACTATAGAAAATATTAAACTTTGTGAGTTTGATAATAGTATAAATGACTCAAATTACATTTATTCAGGTTTAACTGTTACATTTAATTATGATGATTTTACTGATCATTTTAATATTTTGGATAGTGAAGGGAATATTATACATGACTATGAAAATTTTATTTTAAACAATGATCTTTTTACATACACGGGAATAACTGATGAAACACATTACTTTTTTATATGTGAGTATCCCGATAGTGCAACACCGACACCAACGGCCACAATAGAACCAACAAGTACCCCAACTCCAACACCTACAAGTACGGAAACTCCTACACCGACGGAAAGTAGTACACCCACACCAACACCTACAGATACTCCAGTACCTACAAGTACGGAAACCCCTACACCTACAAGTACAGTAGAACCAACACCTACGAGTACGGAGACACCAACACCTACAGATACACCTATTCCAACTAGTACGGAAACCCCAACACCTACACCGACAGATACCCCTATTCCAACCGCAACCAACACACCAGTACCAACATCAACAATAGAACCTACACCAACAGACACACCTATTCCAACTGCAACAGAAACACCAGTACCTACGAGTACGGAAACCCCTACACCTACAAGTACTGAAACACCAACTCCTACACCTACGGACACACCAGTACCAACTAGTACTGAAACACCTATTCCAACTGCGACAGAAACACCTATTCCAACTGCGACAGAAACACCAGTACCAACTAGTACTGAGACTCCAACTCCTACACCTACGGAAACACCAGTACCAACTAGTACTGAGACTCCAACACCAACTGCGACAGTAGAACCCACACCAACAGATACACCAGTACCTACAAGTACTGAGACCCCTACCCCTACACCTACGGATACCCCTATTCCAACTAGTACTGAGACTCCTACTCCTACGAGTACGGAAACTCCAATACCTACAGACACACCTATTCCAACTGCAACCAATACACCTACACCTACGAGTACTGAAACACCAACTCCAACGGCAAGTAGTGCACCTACACCTACGAGTACTGAAACACCAACCCCAACACCAACACCTACGGCAACTGTAGAACCCACACCAACAGACACACCTGTACCTAGTCCAACACCAACAGTAAATTTATGGATTCCAACACCTGACGCTTGGTTTGATGCGTCAGACACATCAACTTACACTCTGTCCGGATCAAACCTTACTTCAGTAACTGATAAAGCGGGTAATTTTAACATGGGTATAGATGGAACCCCAACAAGAGTTTCTAATGGATTAAATAATAAAAATGTGTGGGATTTTAACGGAAGTGAAAGTTTGATCAGTACAAACAGTGGTCCATACTCAAGTGGTGGTAATCATTGGGCAATAGGTGTATACCAATTTCATACCACAACGTCAACAAAAGATTCTTTTTGGAGTGCGGACGGTAATAGAACTTACGCGATAAGTAGTAGTAATAGTAGTAATAATTGGTACGGTGAAATTGATTATGATGGTAGTAACAGTATTGTTAGTGGTAAGGCCAGAAATACTTTCACACAAGGTAATAACCAATCTACATGGGCAATAGTTGCGGTAATTGCAAACAAAACCGATAATGAGTTTTATGGTAGACTAAATGGAGGTATCAAAACTCATGTAGACGTTTATAATAATTCAATGAATACCAATTGTACTGATCTACGTATGATGAGAAATAGGTCGGGAGTAAAATTAGACGGAAGAATGGCAGAGTACTTCCATTTTGCATCCTACGTAGGTGGAGACACTAATAACTACAGTGAAGTGTGGAAGGCAGAGGGGTACTTAGCACATAAGTGGGGACTAACAAGTCTTTTACCGTCTAACCACCCGTATAAGAATAGTCCACCCACAACATAATTTTAATTCTTTATCTGAATATAACTAATGTTTTTACTATTTATATAGAAAAGTAAAAATGTCATTAGAGATCACAGGTTTTTCAACTAACTTAATTGAATGCAGTAGTAAACTCGCAGGTGATTGTTGTCCAATAGATAGTACCTTGGATATAAGACCGTGGGCCTATGAAATTAACAAACATGGTGGGACCGATTCGTGTGATTATGTAATTAAAAGACGACCTGAAAAGGGGTGGACACTTGACTTTGTTTTTAACAGAGAAGAATTACCGTGGTCTGTTGGTAGTGTTTTTTACTTTTTTGGTGTGAGGGATGAGAATAATCCATCATTATATGCGGATAACAATCTTTCTTTTGGTTTTACCTCTGACGGAAGAATACAATGGAATGCTTATAGATATTCGGGTACTTGTGTTAATGATTCATATCAAGAAACCTTTTACCTTGATTCAGATGTAACCCCGATTCTTTGTGAAGACGGAACATCTAAAGACTTTAACATAACTGTTGTTTTTGATAGACACTTAAGACTCACAGAATGTGACATCCCAAATACGGGGGGTTGGAACGATCTTATAACGGGAGATACAATCACCAACGCATCCGACATTGTCTTGTCTGGGGCAACAGAACAAAACCAATATATAGAAGAATTAAATAAAGATTGGAATGACGAAAGATATGCGAGGTTAGGTACTTTAAAAATATATCTTAATGGTTGGCCAATATATAAAATAGAAAATTGGGAGGAAATCATACCATCTAAGAGAGGGTTTCAACCATTCATTCAGTCATGGGGTGGAGGAACAACAGGATCGGGAGGTGTACATACTGGTGTTACAGGGTTTAATTTAAAACGAATTAAATATATGGAGGTCCCCCTCAACGCATTACAAGTAAAACATCATTACATAACATCGACTAAACCTCTATTTGATATTGTAGAATGTCAAGATAGGTGTGAGGAGAAAGAAATATTACCTTTTAGTGAAAGGACGGTACATTACGAAGATGATTTAGATGGGGACGGTGATGTAGATATAATTTACACAGAAGGTGAAGACATATTAATAATATAAAATATTTATAATAATGGCATTTAGAAGAATATCAGATTTAAGTTCAAGTTTATCACCATCAGGAGATGGTATAATACCGATTTCGGAGGGTGGAAAAACCTACGGACTCACTTTAGACACTATTAAAGGTCAGATTGAAGGGGTACTAACCTCAAGTTTCACTGACAGTTCATCTCATGGAGAGTTAAGTTCTTCGGTAGGTGATAATAGTACATCAATAGACTCCCTAAATCAATTTACATCGTCTGCCGATGGTAGATTAAATTCAATAGAAACCTTTACGGGTAGTTTGGATGATACTTTCGCCACAGATTTAGAAGTAACACAACTCAGAAATCACTTTAATTCTTATACTTCTTCTGCCAATAATATTCTTCAAGACCATGAAGTACAGAGGTGGTTACATGGTGAAAGGTTAACAAGTATAGAAACCTTTACAGGAAGTTTATCGAACACAGTTAATGATATAATCAATATTGAAGGTAGGTTAGACTCAATAGAGGTAGAGAGTGGATCTATTAGATCAGATTTTAATTCATTTACCTCATCTTTCTTATTAATATCCCAATCTTTTGATCAAAGAATATCCTTTTTAGAAACCCATGAACACCCTACGGCAACTCCTGTACCAACAGTAGAACCAACTGCAACTCCAGTACCAACGGTAGAACCAACCGCAACTCCTGTACCAACAGTAGAACCAACTGCAACTCCTGTAATAGACCCAACAGCAACACCTGTACCAGATCCAACAGCAACACCTGTACCAGATCCAACAGCAACACCTGTACCAGATCCAACAGCAACACCTGTACCAGATCCTACACCGACATTACCACCTGGACCAACACCTACAGCAACAGTAGAACCAACCGCAACTCCTGTACCAACAGTAGAATATGAACTATACACCGCATATCTTAATAGAGACGAAGGTCAAAGTGCTTTCTTTGAATTACAATGGACTAATGGAACTTCAGGATCAACAGTTGGATTTACATTAAGTGGAACAGCCACACCAGCATTCGAAATGGGCGGTATGATTGAGGCTATGGATTATACTGAACCTACTGATATGTTCTTTACAGTAGATAATAATGGGTCCGTAATTTTAGAAATACCTATAAATGAGGATCAACAAACAGAAGGTACTGAAACAATAATATTAACATTAGATGCTCAAGATAGTGACGGTAATCCAACTGGTGGTTTACAAAAGACTGTAACTATTAATGATACATCAGAACTTCAGGATTGGGAAATAGTTGCATCAACACATGATGAAGGTACAGTGGATTCCCCGGCTCCAACATTTAATCACATATTGAAGACCGAACATGCACCTGCAGGAACAGAATATTACTGGTATGTTAGTGTTGCTATCGGTCACCCATGGACTCCAGCATCGGCCGCTGATTTTGTAGGAGGAGTACTTCCTTCAGGCTCAGGAACAATACCTGTATATAATGAAACATTAGCGATGTCTGATTCAATACCTATATCAATAGTGGCGGATAGTTTAACAGAAGGCGATGAGGTTTACCAGATTATTGTTAAAGAAGGTAGTCCATCGAACCCCGGGACACTTAGAGTAATACAGATGATGACGATTACTGATTCATCATTAACCCCTGGTCCAACACCAACACCTACGGTAGAACCAACATCTACACCTACACCTACAAGTACACCAGAACCTACACCAACACCTACTGCAAGTGGATTTAGTATTACTGGACCCAATAGTATAGATGAAGGTGATACTCAGTCATATACCTTTATGGCTGACACTATGGCAGCAGGAACAACAGTTTATTGGGAATTAAGAAATTTCGGCGATCCTGATACTTATGTTGCCTTTGGTAGTGATCTAGTAACAGCAAGAACTGGTAATGGTGTAACGACAGATAATGGATCAGGTGGATCACAATTAGAAATTGTTATTGAAGTAGATACTGATTCATCAGATGAGACTGCTTATGGCGAACAATTTAAATTAGTAGTATGGGATGATGCGGCTGACTATGCTACCCCAATAACATATTCCGGTGATATTAGTGGTGAATTAGCTCAAAAGGTAATAGCAATTAACGAGATTGCACCAACACCTACAGCAACAGTAGAACCAACACCAACACCATCACCTGTGAACTTTACTATTAGATTTCAATTAGATGGTGGGAATAGTACTTATTCATTAAAAGACTTAAGTATCCCACAATCGTTTGGAAATACACATAACCACGCTATAACGGGATATAATCATGATGGTTTTGAAACAGTAACTACTAATGTTGTTGCTAATAATGGATATACGTTTAATGGTAATGATGGGGAGTTAACTTATGCAATAAACGGTTCACCTATAAGTAGTAACCAAGGTAATTCTACCCAAAACACTAACGGATTCTTAGCAACATACAATTCTGTAATGTATAGTTGGGATTTATCAATACAAATAGGTTCTGTTGGTTCTGATCTTATAACAGAAGGAGAAATAATAATACTAACCATTGCGGGTAATGCAATTGCGGATCCAACACCAACACCAACAGTCGCACCACCACCTACACCAACAGTAGAACCAGATCCTACACCAACACCTACGGTAGAACCAGATCCTACACCAACACCTACGGTAGAACCAGATCCTACACCAACACCTACATCAACAGTAGAACCAACACCTACATCAACAGTAGAACCAACACCTACATCAACAGTAGAACCAACGGCAACACCTGTACCTAACCCAACACCAACACCAGTACCAGGTCCTACACCTACACCAACAGTAGAACCAACGGCAACACCTGCAAGTTGTATATCAACCGCACCTCTCAATATAAACGTAGAATCTGAGTACGATAGTAACACTAATACTACAACCTTCAAATACATAACAAGTGATTTAGATGGGAATGGTGGTTTATTTGGTTGTATCAATGTTGATCGTGGATCTACAGTTACAATAAACGTTACGGGAAGTGCACCCAATGTTGAATCACACCCAATAAAAATAACCAACATTAATGATCAGGGTCAACATGAAGCACCACTTTCTAATGTGGTGAGTACGTGGAATGCGGGAGATCCATACACACTGACATGGGAAGTTCCGTGTGATATAGGAATTTCTCAATATCAATATCAGTGTGTGAATCACGCACATATGCGTGGTGTAATTAATGTGAATGGATCGTGTCCAACGGCAACACCTGTACCTAACCCAACTGCGACACCAAACCAAACACCAGAACCCGATCCACCAACTTACTCGTTGAACAGTACTTCTTACCAAAATGAGGGAGGTAATATAGTATTTACATTAACAACAACAGGTTTACAGGATAGTGATAAAGTTCCATTTACATTATCAGGTACTGCCACAATAGGTGATGATTATTCTGTTGTTAATCCAAAAGAATTTGTAATTACTAACAATTCTTCAACATACACGGTAACAACATTCCAAGATAACACAACAGATGGAGGTGATGAAACAATTATACTAACATTAGATACAGTTGATAGTCAAGGAAATTATACGGGTGGTATAGGGAAAACTTCATTTATTGGAGATACATCTATTACACCCACCCAAACACCTCAACCAACACCAACAAGTACGGTAGAACCTACACCAACAAGTACGGTAGAACCTACACCAACACCAGCCGTTTCTTTAACGTGTTTAGACCCTAATAGTGACAATACTGTGATGTACAGTGAAATTAATTTTGGTCAAGGTAACTTTTATATATTTAATGGGAGTTATAAAACATACCATACAAATACAGGTACCTATATATTGAAAAATGTATCTAGTGGTCATCCTATAACAGTACTAAATAGTGGTAAGGAAAATCTAATTTATGTTGATGGTACACATGCAGGGACTAAAGTAGGTTCTGATGGGAACACGTATAGTTATTACTACGGAGACGTAATTATAACCGTCCAAGGAAATTATGGAACTGTAAGTTATGACTGTTACTACCATGGATATATGGGTGGTCAGAATAATCTCGTATTTAGTAATACGTGTGATTCATCAAACCCTACACCTACACCAACTAGTACTGTGGAACCAACGGCAACTCCTGTACCGAGTCCAACACCAACACCTACGGCGACAGTTGTACCAACGGCAACTCCTATTCCAACGAGTACACCAGAACCTGATCCAACACCAGAACCTGATCCAACACCATATCCAACGAGTACTCCAAACCCAACACCAACTAATGTACCTAACCCAACGGCAACACCTGTACCTAACCCGACACCAAACCCAACACCAACGACTCAACCTGTGGCGACTTCGTCACCAACCCCGACGAGTCAACCAATAACGCCAACACCGACACCAACGGCAGCGGCAAATACGATTTACGTACACACACCTTAATAAGATATGAATAACGAGAAATTACAAGAATTAACATTATCCATAAATGAATCAACATCAGATGATATTGTTTCAGTGGGGTATGGTTTTAAGACCGTTAATGGTAAGTTAACTAATGAAAAATCATTGGTTTATATGGTATCTAAGAAGAAAGATATAAACGAAATACCTGTAGATGAAAGAATTCCGTCAGAAATTAATCATGAAGGTGAAATTTTAAAGACAGACGTTGTTGAGGGTATTGTAAAACCTCAAGGATATGGGATGTGTGATGCGTCTTTTTATACTTGGCAAACAACCGCCCCAACTAATAGAGATGAACATAGACCTATAATGGGTGGTGTATCTGTAACTAATTTTAGTAAATTAAGTAATTATGTTGGTACATTAGGTTTTATTGCTGTAGATAATGAAACAAATCATTTGGTTGGGGTTAGTAATAATCATGTACTTGTTAATGATGCGTGGATTACTTCAGAGAGAAATTTATCGGGTGTGCAAACCAACGTACATAACGACCCCGTGATTCAACCTAACGAAACAGGTAAGTCTAATTTAAGTTTTACAGTGGGTCAAGTCATAAGATACCAACCATTAAGTTCCCCCACAAACCATATTGATTGTGCAATTGCAATAATTAATGAAGGAATGATAGACCCCGGTGTTTCATGGAGACAACACAACATAAACACAATGAATGTAGCTCCAAGATTTGCAACAACACCAGAATTGGACCAATATTTATCAGAAGATGGTAGAGAATATTTTAGTGCGGGAAGAACCACCGGTGGTAAAGGTGAAGGAGTGATTAAATTATTTAGAGATCAATTTGCATCATCAATAAATATAAACTATAAAAAACAAGGGGTAGACGTGATGACCAAGATGAATGACACTTTCAGTCTAATGGCAAGTGGAAGTACAACACCTAACGGAGACACATGTTATTACCCATCAAATGGTGGAGATTCGGGTTCGGCAGTATTAACGTTCGACGAAAATATTGGTCAGTGGTTAATTGTTGGTTTATTATATGGCGGTACTTACGTTAGTGATGGTGAAGACCAGGTCCCTATTCGATCATTATGTAACAGAATAGATAGAATTGAGAGTTTAATGAATATTAGAGCATGGGATGGGACTATGAACGGAATAATGCCATATGGTGGTGGAGATGTAATACATGTCGTAGAGGGATCGTCACAAGCCATAACCATGGTAATAGATGGTAAAACTTATTGGCAATTAGGTTTAGTTAATTCTACGTCGTATCCACCCTCTGTATAAAATACAGATTGTAAAATAGTGAATAAAAAAAATAGATTGAATATTTATTAGTATGGAATTTTTTATACGAAAAGGGGCAACAGACCCATTATTAAAATTAAGATTAGTTGATGACGGTAGAAACGATAAGTCTTCTTTAAACGACTTATTGGAAAATGCGGACATTAGGTTTGATATGATTAATATCGAAACGGAGATTCCTGAAATATTAGGTGGACAATGTTTATTAACTACGAGAACCAAAAACTACGACCAAACCACAGAAGAGTATTATATAACTTACAGGTTCACTTCAGAACAAACAAAAGAAGTGGGTAAATTTGAGGGAATAGTTAATGTACAATTTAGAGATACAGACTTGAAACCCACAAATAAACTCATTGTTCCAATTAAGGAAAAACTCTACATTAACATTATTTAGAAAGTGCGCAAACATTAAAGGAGAATATATGATATCCATATTGATATTATAACTTATTTTTCATATCTTTGTATTAATTAAGGCAAACTACCCAACTAAGGGTAAGCTAATGTGTCATCCAATTTTAATACAATGAAAGAAATCATTTCCCAAGAGGTAATCGAAGATTTCCTCAGTGGTTCGGATCCTGAAGATTATATAACAGGAATAGAATACGAATACCGATCCAACACAATCTACAAAATTATTCAACATCCTGAAAAGGGTAAAATTATTCGAAAAGATAAGTTAACTGCATTCTTATGGGTTGATGATCTTACAGGTTTAAATTTCTATGGTGATAGTAAGGCCAAACAACGTCAGAAAATGTCGGAATATGGGATTACTATTGAGAAGTTAGATACTGCGGATAATGAACGTTTAGAGAATGGTTATAATTTCTTAGTTAAAAGTAGTCAAGGTTATCGTTCACTTCTTAGTTTTTTCAGACAAGGAGGTTTGAACCCATGGGACGAAGAAATAAGAAAACATTTTATATTACTCAATCCTAAAGAACAATATCTTATACAAAAGGAAAAAAGATTATTCAAGGGTATTGAAGAATATGAGGACGTACATAGATTAGTTTTTGATATTGAGACAACAGGTCTTGAACCCGAAACAGATAAAATAATTCTAATTGGTTTAAAAGACAATAGAGGGTTTGTTAAAATCATCAATGCATTTGGTGAGGATGGGGAAAAGAATTGTATTATAGAATTCTTCAAATATGTTGAGGAACTTAAACCCACCATATTTTCAGGTTATAACTCCGCATTTTTCGATTTTCCTTTTATTCTAAAAAGGGCTGAGATATTGGGTATTGATATTACTGAACTTACTAAAGTGTTTATTGACATCGGACTAAAGGAAAGGGAGGGAATGTTAAAACTAGCTAACGAGGTTGAAACATATACCCAACATATGATATGGGGTATGAACATTCTCGATATTGCACATTCAGTTAGAAGAGCACAAGCAATTAATTCAGATATTAAATCTTGGGGTCTGAAATACATAACGAAGTACTTAGGTGCCGAGAAAGAGAATCGTGTATATGTGGATGGTGCATGGATTTCTAAAATATATTTGGATAACGAGAGTTATTACGTAAACCCAAAAACAGGTAACTACAAGAAAATAGGTGATCCAGGTACTGAGGGTTTATTAGAAAAATACCCTAACCAATTTGAGGTATGGACAGGTAGAAAAATCGTAGAACAGTATCTTGATGATGATTTATATGAAACTATGGTTGTTGACGAATCATTTAGTCAGTCAACGTTTTTATTGTCAAAAGTTGTACCTACAACGTATGAACGTATATCTACAATGGGTACCGCAACATTATGGAAACTAATAATGTTAGCTTGGTCATATAAACATAATTTAGCAGTACCTGAAAAACAAGATAGAAGAGCGTTTACAGGTGGTTTATCAAGACTACTTGCGGTTGGTTATGCTGAGAAAGTGGTTAAGTTTGACTACTCCTCACTATATCCATCAATCCAATTGGTTTACGATGTATTTCCTAAGTGTGATGTAATGGGGGTACAAAAATCTATGTTAAAGTATTTTAGAGATGTTCGTATAAACTATAAGAAATTGGCATCACAACATTATAAAACTGACCCTGAATTATCAGAAAAATACAACAGAAAACAACTACCGATTAAGATCTTTATTAATGCATATTTTGGGTCTCTTTCCGCACCTCACGTATTTCATTGGGGTGATATGGATACAGGTGAAACAATTACGTGTGTTGGTAGACAGTGTTTACGTATGATGATTATGTTCTTCGAAAAGAAAGGTTATAAGTCACTGGTGATGGATACGGATGGTGTGAACTTTTCTTGTCCTGATGATGTGGAAGATAGAGTATACGTCTCAAAAGGTCTTAACGAGTTGGTAGAAGGTGGTAAAACCTATACGGGTGCTGAGGCCGATACTGCCGAGTTTAATGACATTTTCATGAGAAATGAAATGGGGTTAGATATTGATTATGTGGCACCGTCAACAGTTAATGTCGCTCGTAAGAACTACGTACTTAAAAAACCAAGTGGTGGACTTAAACTGACGGGTAATACCATTAAATCAAAGAATCTTCATGGTTATATTGTTGATTTCTTAGATGAGAGTTTAAAACTAATGTTAGACGGTAAGGGTCAAGAATTCTTAGATGTCTACTACAAATACATTGGTATGATTTACAATAAAGAGATTCCATTGTCTAAGATAGCTAATAAGTCAAGGGTGAAATTATCAGTAGAAAATTACCTAAAATCCATGAAGACTAAAACTAAGAGTGGTGCATCTAAGGCGAGACAGGCACACATGGAATTAGTAATGAAAAATAATTACCCCGCAGGACTTGGAGAAACCATATACTACGTTAATAATGGTGATCGTAAGGGAGATGGTGATGTACAGAAAATGACCAAACCAACTAAGAAATTCCAAAAGGAGTTTCTTGAAGAGCATGGATACCCTGTTCCTGAGAACTATATAAAAATTAATTCCTTTATGATTACCGAACAGGAATTGAAAGAAAACCCCGACATGAAGGGTGATTATAATGTTGCACGATATATTAATACCTTTAATAAAAGAATAGAACCTTTATTGGTTGTATTTCATCCCGACATTCGTAGTGACATTATTATTGATAATCCCGATGATAGACCTTTCTTTACGATAAACCAATGTAAGTTGGTTAATGGGTTTCCGATGAAAGAGGGTAGTCAGGATAGTTTTGATGAAGTTATGACATTATCTGATAGTGAGGTGTTGTTTTGGAAAAAGGTTGGTAGAGATCCGTATTTTATGTATTTGGAAGATAGTCTTGATCATGTTGATCAATATTGGGTACAGAAAAATAGGGATGCCGTTAACTTCAAAGTTCCAAGTAGTCCAACTCAAGAGGGTGATTTAATTGAAAGGGGTGGTCATGATTATGCTACACACACAGATGTGGAGATTTAAATCATATTAAAAGGAGATGGCATCGCTCTGTACTTTAACGATTTGTTAAGACTTTCGGCTTCATTTCCTTTTCTTTCTAACATTTTGTCAGGTCTTAACCTTTCTAACCTTTGTGATAATTCTTCAATAAGTTTTAGTTTCTCGTCTTTACCTTCGGTCAGTAAAGATTGATAGTCTAATTTAACTTGACTATCAGGTACCTGTAGGTCTCCTGAAAATTTAGAGTATATCCTACCTAAACCTTCTTTAGAATATGCAATAAGAAATTTTCTAACCCACGTTTGTGCGGGTCTATTAAGTTCCTCCCACACTAACTCTTCAGTTTCGATATCAGATGGTAATTTTACAACATCTTTATTTTTATCTAAACAATCGTCCCTATCTGTGGTATCATAATACCAATACCAAACATAATAGTTGTGTTGTTGTATAGAACCAAAATCAAATCTACCACCAGGTACGTTAGCTAAGTGAACATATTTTTTTCCTTCAGGACCCGCAGTAATACGATAAGTCATTTCACCACCAATAAGACGGTTTTTGATGTTCCTATCTTGCATACGTGATAATAAATCATACGCGGGTAACATAAAGTAAGAACCCGAAGTACCCATTTGTGCGAATCCACCTACACCACCTGAACCCACACCACCAAGACCACCAAATCCACCTAAAAATGGATCCACAATGGAATCGGTTAGTTCGGCACGTGTAAACCATAATAGTTCGTTTATTTCACGACCCGCAGGAATTTCATATACTTGTTGATCTCTAACAAGTTCTATATGATCCTTTAGTAATTCTGACTCACCACCCGCCTGTAGACCAACAATTTTTGAATATGCATGTGAGTATTGTGTTTCATAGTCTAATGATCTCGTAGTAAACGCTCTCGTCAAAGATTGCGTATCAACATTTAACCCAGCTAAAGATGACCACTGAGATTCAATCAACCAATCACTTACGTACTGTTCATATTCATCCAAGGACAATTCTAAGAAAGTATCCATCTGTTCTTCAGTCAATTCTATCGACCTAATAGGTGCTCCCAAAAGGTTAAGAACCTGAGAATATAACTTGTCTCGATTTGCCGGTGTGATAATAGTGCTTGCCATACTTGATTTATTATAATAAATAGTTTATATTTAGGAAAAATAGAAGACCAATTTTGAATTTAGATAAAATAAGACTTAAACATCGTAAAACACTCAACATATGGAGGTACATTCACCAAACCTCTAAGTTTAACAAACCTTTCACTAAAGAAATTAATAGAATAGTTAGGGAAACTCACTCAGGTGATAAGTTAAGGTGGAGAAATTTAATGGGTAGTGTTGGTGGTGGTTATTACAATCTTGAGGAGTCGACAAATGAATATACCTATAGAAGTGGAATAAACTACATTAATACAGGATATTCATATCAAGAATATATAGAATCTGTTTTGAGAGAAAAATACGGAATTAAGTTACCATACCAAATAAACAGTGAAGGTGGTTATATTGAAGAAACCGTTGTAGAAACATTAAAAGAATTTTGTCATTATTTGGAACTTTACAAAGAAGATTTTCTTTTCGATGGTGAGATAAAAGACCACATTGAAAATATACGACTTAATTTAAAGGTAGTTTCTGAACGTTCGGAAAAATTAATTGCAGATAAATTTAAACTTATATGGCCCAACTGTATCAGTTATATATCATCCACAGGAAATGGAGGGAATGTAAAAGATTTTGTAGGGATTGATGCTGAGGTTGTATTTGATGACGGTGTGAAAACTGTACAATGTAAAGAGGTTAGTTTTATTGAAGAGAACAACGATAAGATTATATTAACCCTTACAATGGACCATTCAAAATACTCAGATATAGATTACTATGCGTTTACTCACGATAAGAAATATATTGTCTTTAAAAATGATTCTGAAGGTATAGAGGTTTCAACAAAAACTACTGGTGGTAACATTTATTCGTTTAATAAAAGTCTAATTGTGTGTTCTACGTTTTAATATTTTTAACTAACTCACTACCAAAACTTTCCGAATATTCTCCATCTCCCATTACTTGATCTATAATTTCTTTCTTTTTCTGTAAAATATTATATATTGTCATTTCGATAGTATTTTCAAAAACAGGGTAATAAACAAGTACACTATTCTTTTGTCCATATCTGTATGCCCTATCCTCTGCTTGTGAATGATCTGCAGGAACAAACGACAAGTCATTAAAAATAACAGTATCTGCCGCGGTTAGAGTAATCCCAACTCCCGCCGCTTTGATGTTACCTATAAAAATCTTTACTTTATCTTCGTTTTGGAATCGATCGACAGATTGTTGTCTTCTGTCTTTAGACATTCTACCGTCTAAGACTACCGCCTTCTTTCCATACTTTTCATAAATCATATCTAAAGACATAGTGAAATTAGTAAATACAATTACCTTCCTACCTTGTTCTAATACTTTATCAATCAATTCACACGTGTGGTCAACTTTTTCAATTGCAATAAGTTGTCTTAATTTCATTAATCGATTAAGGGTAACCGTAAGACTTTCTTTTTTCCTGTTCTCCTTACTTATTCTTAGAAACTCCGTAAGTTCATCGTCGTAAAAAGAATTCTTTAGTTCTAACCATATTGGTGAAATAATTTTTTCAGGTAAATCTAATATATCGGTTTTCATTCTTCTTAGCACCACCGCCTTGGTTTGTTCTCTTAATTCGTCTAAGTTACTTGCACCACTCGTATTCCATATTTTTCGTCCACCCACCCTAAATTGGTAACCTTTACAGTACCTTAAAACATAACTCTTCCAATTAAGTGTTAGGGGTGAGTTTACTATTTTTAATAAATTAAAATAATTAATTGGTCTTGAGGTCATTGGTGTTCCCGTAAGTAACCAAACCTTGGGTATTTTTGCAAGTATATCATTTAACAGTTTTGTTCTCTGTGCTTGACTATTTGAAATGTAGTGAGCTTCGTCAACTATTGCAAGGTCAAAACCTTCATTTAGTATTATTTTATATGCATCACTATCCTCTGTATTTTCTGTGGTGTGAAAGTTTTTTAATATATCATAATTTATAATATAATATTTAAAAGTGGATCCCCACTTCTTTCCTTCAACGATTAATACATTTTCGTCTGAATAAAGTTCTATTTCTCTCTTCCAATTGATTTTAAGGGACGCTGGACAAACTATTAATACCTTTTTAATGTCACTCTCCAAAGATGCGATAACTGTACTTGTGGTCTTCCCTAACCCCATATCATCAGCAAGGATAAACTTATTGTTTGCCAATAACTTCTCTATTGCTATTTTTTGGTGTTCCATTGGAGGTCTGTGAGAGTATGGACTGTAATCTACTTCACGGTCTAATGTTTTTTCCTCTTGAATGACGGACGCTTTGGGTATCCACATAGAAATGGGTTTCATTTCTTTAGTTAAGTTACCCCATATATTATATGCCTTATCACTCTCACATAATAATTTTTCCACCCACACTTCTTCGACGGGGGACATAAGTAATCGATCTTCTTGTAGTTTAGTTCCAAAAGACCTCGCAATTCCGAGATACTTTCGAGCAACCTTAGGCACTACCTCATGATATTTTATGATATAGTCAGATTGTGGACGAGTTAAACTATAATTTTTCGATCTTTCGAATTTATGTTTTAAGTCCAATATATGGTTATTATAACCTGTATATCCTGTTACAATCTCCCTCGCTTGTATTTCGGGTAATAAGTTTCCCATCTATAAACTAAATATAAGGAATTCAAATCAGTTTTTAAACTATTTATCTATATGAGTAAAAAATTACCAATTAAAAGAATGAGTAAATTCTTCTCTGAAGAGGACTTCGACTTTAACATTCAAATAGGTCAAGAGTATCTTCACGGAGATTTAAATATGAAATTGGTTCTCTATCGTGTTGATACTGAGAGTACAGATACCGATGCGGTATATGCTGAGGTTGGTAAGGATCAGATTAAGTTTTTTCCACCTATCGAATTCAATGCGTTAGTTAAAATAGAGGCACCTAAAAATCAATCATATAAACCTGGCTTAGTTCGTTACATAGAACCCGGCAATATGACTGTATCTGTCTATATTAATCATTTACAAGATTTAGGGGTTGATATAAAGTATGGTGATTTTATTGCATATCCTGAAACCGAAGATAAAATTAGATATTACACGGTATCGAATGATGGTAAGGTTACTTCAGATAATAGACATAATATGTTTGGTTTTAAACCACACTACAGAACAATAACATGTGTACCGGCAGAAGAGTCGGAATTTAGAGGAATATAATGGCAATACCTAAAAGAAAAAATGACATAAAAGTTTACCAAGGAAATGAATTAATGGGTAGACGACAGGAATTATTAGATAAAATCACTGAGGGTGATTCGTTTCTTCCTGACTCGGTATTACACGATGATTTAGATTTGGGTATGTTAGATTTTGTCAAAAAGAACTTTGTTGTTATTTCTGGCGGGACACAAATACCAATTATACCTAAAATTTTAACTACGCAACGTTGGGGTGAATTTACCAACACATGGGATTTTGCCAATTTAGATGGTAATCCGTCGTTACCTTTTATTAGTGTAATCAGAAAACCCGATGTTCAACTCGGTACTAACCCAAGTTTACAAAGAACAATACCCGATAGACAACAATTTCATTATGCCACCGTACCAACATGGAATGGTACTCAAATTGGTGCGGATATTTATAAAATACCTCAACCTGTACCTATTGATATAAGTTATGAAATCACTATTATTTGTTCAAGATTCAGAGATTTAAATAAATTTAATCAAACAATATTACAAAAGTTTTCTTCTAGACAAGCGTATACAACTGTTAAGGGACATTATGTTCCAATAGTGTTAGATAGTATTGAAGACAATACACCTGTAGAATTAGACTCAAGAAGATTTTATGTTCAAAACTATAAATTTACATTATTAGGGTTTATCATAGATGACGAAGAGTTTGAAGTAAAACCTGCGGTTAGTAGATTGTTTTTAATGAACGAATTTATCCAAAGTAATAATTTTGAGAAAAAATACCTCACCAAAAACTTAGAGATTACAGTTGCTAACTTTACTGCCGATGGTGTCCAAACAATTTTCAGTGTAGGTGAAACAATAGGTATTCTATTTAATGTAACAATTAATGGTTTGTTACAAGAGAGAGGTGTTGAATTCAACCACGTTTCTTTGACATCTAAAATAAGTTTTGTTGAACCTCCAAGAGATGGGGCTAAAGTAACTATAACATATTATAAAGGTAGGTCAAGTGTTTTTGTAGATTCCGACGGAAATGTGAGACAGGTTTCTACAGAATATTTTGATTACTCAGGAGGTGGTCTTTCATTTACTACAACAAACAATATAGATAGTGTTATTAGTTTAGATTTAAACGGTCTATTATTAGAAGAAGGTAGTGATTTCGATATTACGGGTGGTACTGAAGTAACACTAAATGGTACTCCTCGAGTCGGATCAAGAATAGGTATTACTTATTTATTCTAATAACCCACTGGGTTTTTTGGGTTTTATAAAAAAACTACTGGGATATTTTTTTGAATTTTAATTGGCAGAAATCAAAGTGCGTAGAACAAGGTTTACAATTTTAATTGGCAGAAACCTATTCACCATATAAACCTCTTTTTCGGTCCACACAATTACTTTCTATCCACTTTTCCACAACTTTATAAATTTTAAAACCATTATCGTCACAATACTTTTTTAAGATATCGTGGTGTTTTTGACTTATTTTGATGTTTTTGGGGTTTTTGTCGCTCATAAAGATAAATATAGATAAAAAATTATCTTTAAATATCCTAAAATAGAAAACTTGGGAACTCTTTACTAAAAACTAAGATATTTATAGTAAACAATAAAAATTTATAATTAAAGTTAATCGATGGCAAATTCAAACAGAGTATTCGTTTCTCCAGGTGTATATACCTCAGAAAAGGATTTAACGTTCGTAGCACAAAGTGTGGGTGTGACCACATTAGGGTTATCAGGTGAGGCACTAAAAGGACCTGCATTTGAACCAATTCTAATAAGAAATTTTGACGAATTCAAAACATATTTTGGACCTACTTCACCAACCAAATTTTCGGACGGTAATCCAAAATACGAGTTGGGTTATGTTGCAAAATCATACCTCCAAGAATCTAACCAATTGTTCGTAACAAGAGTTTTAGGTTTAACGGGTTACGTACCAAAAATAACATACGCAATTAAAACATTAGGGGGAATAACAGTAGACCTTACAGGTGGAACTACAAATACAGTAGACTCACTTTCAGGAACTTCAACAAATATCTCCACAAGTACATTCGCATCAGATCTTTCAGGAAAGGTGGCGAATGACGGAGACAGTATTGTTGATTCTATTAATAGTCTTACTGTGGTTGACGGAACATGGTTTACTATTGGTTTAGTTGATGGTTCAGAGACAGTGAGTTTAAACTCATCTTTAGAGGTGTCAGGTCCAATAGGTACAAACAACAATAACAATTGGTACAATACGTACTTCTCAGTAGATGGTCTTGGGGATGTCGACGGGGTATATTCATACCTTTTCGTATTTGACGCAACGGCAGACGGGTTTAAAATAACTCAATTTAAATATGGAGCGGAAGTAAATTCTGACTACGACAATATAGTGGTATTATCATTGAGATCAAGAGGATCATACCAAGGACAAACATTAAACCTTGAATTAGGTTTATCAACTGACGTAGATGTTACATCATCTACTTTAGGGACTGACCCACTATCAGAATTTACACTTAGTGTTACAGGTTCTACGAGTGGTGCTAAGTCATTTACATGTACGTTGAACACATCATCTACCAAGTATGTTTCTAAAGTATTAGGTAACACTAATTTCGATAAGAAGAAAAATGAAGTACCTCTTTATGTTTTTGAAGAGTACCCGAAATTATTATCAGCACTTTACGGTCAAGGACTTGTTAGAGGTTTAGATATTGACCATATCTCACATAATGTGGGTAATGATTATTTAAATCAGTGGGAAACACCAGCATCACCAACAGTTGTATCTGAAGTGAGAGGTGGTATTGTTTCTGACTTATTTAGTGTGATTAGTATTTCCGATGGGGACGCAGCGAACACACAATTAAAAATACAAGTTCAAAACATTGACCTTGATTCAGGTGAGTTTGATATGATTATTAGAGACTTCAATGATACTGATAATAACGTTTCAGTACTTGAAAAATTCTCAAGATGTACAATGAACCCTGATTTACCTGGTTACATTGCTAAAAAGATAGGTACTGCAGATGGTGAATATGAGTTACGTTCAAAATATATAATGTTGAACATGGCTGAAGAAGCACCTGTGGATGCATTTCCTGCAGGATTTAAAGGATTTACATCAGATATCTTAGGTACATCTAAAGTTGGTAATATATTATTTAAAACAAAATATAATGTAGCGGGTGATGTTATTTCTTATAACTCACAAGGTACAGAACAAAAAACTAACGGGGATAAAATCAGAAAAGTTACTTTAGGTTTATCATCTCAAATTGGTTTTGATAGAGATTTATTTGAATATAAAGGAAACGCTGCGAGTTCAACCTCACATAGTTTCCACCTTTCAAGTCAAGCGTCTGGTATATCAGGTTTTAAAACAACACCATACGATTTAGAAGGAAACAATAAAGGTTTATTAGAAACTAAATCATACAGAAAATTCACATTCACAGTTTGTGGTGGTTTTGATGGTTGGGATATCTATAGAGGAACAAGAACAAATGGGGATGGTTATATCTTCGGTAAAAACACTTATGTAAGTGGACACACATCTAATCAGGGTGTATTTAGTGATACTGTTGGAAACTCAGATTACTATTCATATTTAGCGGGAATCGAAACATTCTCTAATCCTGAAGCGGTAGACATTAATATATTTGCAACTCCAGGTTTAGATTTCTATAATCACAGTTCATTAACTAATCAAGCAATTGATATGATTGAAGGTGATAGAGCGGATTCTTTATATATTGCTAATTCTCCTAATACTTCAGATGTTGACGAAATAGTTGACCAATTGGATGAAGTTGATTTAGATACTAACTATACAGCAACATATTGGCCTTGGATACAAGTAAGAGACGGGGACAATGCGACTCAATTATACATTCCACCAACAGGTGAAGTTGTTAAAAACATTGCATTGACCGATAATGTTTCTTATCCTTGGTTCGCAGTAGCAGGGTACCAAAGAGGTTTGGTAAACTCAATCAAAGCGAGAAAGAAGTTAACATTAGATAATAGAGATGACTTATATAATGCAAGAATTAACCCAATTGCAACATTCTCAGATACGGGAACAATAATTTGGGGTAATAAAACATTACAAGTTAGAGAATCTGCACTTGACAGAATCAACGTAAGAAGATTATTATTAAGAGCAAGAAAATTAATTTCAGCGGTGGCGGTTAGATTGTTATTTGAACAAAATGACGAACAAGTGAGAAATGAATTTTTAAGATTGGTTAATCCAATATTAGAATCTATTAAGAAAGAAAGAGGTTTATACGAATTTAGAGTAGTAGTGTCTAACGATCCAGAAGATATAGACGCGAATACACTAAGAGGTAAGATTTACGTTAAACCAACTAGATCTCTTGAATTCATTGATGTAGAATTCTTAATTACTCCAACAGGAGCATCATTTGAGAATATCTAATAGAATAAAAAAGGAAAAGGGAGGGTCTAACGACTCTCCCCTATCCAAAAGTAAAAATTGAGATGACCCCAGTATATACTGGTTTAATATATACTAGATTTAATATATTATATACTTTATATCCTATATTTCATACTAGTAATTACTGGGTAATAAAAAAATACGGAAATTAATTGACAATGTCAAGTAGTTCTCAAATAAAAAAGAAAAATATTTCGTGAAGAGATATATTTATAATAATAGAATAACAAATATAACAAAAATACAGACATGGCAGATTTATTAATGAAAATGCCGGTTCCTTACGAACCGAAAAGAGTTAACCGATTTATCGTTAGGTTCCCATCATCATTGGGTATCAACGAATGGTATGTAACATCGGCAGCAAGACCGAGTGCAAAAATCAACTCAGTAGAAATTCCTTTCTTAAATACTTCAACTTACGTTGCAGGTAGATTTGTATGGAATGAACTAAGAGTTAAGTTTAAAGATCCAATTGGACCATCAGCGTCTCAAGCGTTAATGGAATGGTTTAGATTACACGCAGAATCAGTAACAGGAAGAATGGGTTATGCTGCAGGGTATAAAAAAGATATTGAATTAGAAATGTTAGACCCAACAGGTGTTGTGGTTGAAAAATGGATTTTACAAGGTTCGTTCATGACTGACTTGAACTTCAACGAGTTAGATTACAACAATGATGCATTAGCAACAATTGATTGTACATTAAGAATGGATAGATGTATCCAAGTATACTAAAAAAATAATCTGTCGATATATTTCAAGGGGATCTTTTATAAGGGTCCCCTTTTTTATTTCATTTAAACTTTACTTTACACTATTTAATAGTTACATTTAAACAGTATGGAAAACGAATATAGAATAGACCCAACAATTCAATACGATGTTGTTGAATTACCAAGTAGAGGTATATACTATCCAAATGGTACGAAATCATTAAAGGTAGCATACCTAACTGCGGCAGATGAGAACGTATTATCCTCACCAAACTTAGCGGCAAATGGAGACATTGTCACAGAACTTTTAAAAAGAAAAGTTTTAACTAAAGATGTACCTGTTGAAGATTTAACAAGAGAAGATAAAGAGGCAATCCTAATTTTCTTACGTAATACTGCGTTTGGTTCCGAATTAAAACTAGTGTTAAAAGACCCTAAAACAGAAGAGACATTTGAACATACAGTTGATTTAAGTGAACTTACATATAAAGAATTCGATTTAAAAGGTGACGAAAACGGTGAGTATCCATATTTTATGGAAAAATCTAAAGTAGATATCACATTTAAATTTCTTACACCAAAAGACGAACAAGAATTAGAAGATATAACTAAAAGTTGGAACGGTCTTGGTGCACCTCCTATTGTTACAAAAAGATTAGGAAAACTAATTAAGAGTGTTAAAGGTAATAAAGATCAAATGAACATAAGAAATTTCATTGAAACCTTACCGATATTAGACTCTCAAAATTTCAGAAAATATATCAATAAAGTAAAACCAGGTGTAAACTTAGTACACCACGCAGTCGCCCCATCAGGAGAAAAAGTCACTTTTAGAGTAGACTTTGGGGTGGAGTTTTTTCGTCCTTTCTACGGA
>Ga0102810_1000053_pt1 | contig 31165 bp, 55 predicted proteins | sample ColrivemetaGS573_FD_84506 | JGI IMG/M metagenome (GOLD analysis project Ga0102810, IMG submission 84506) | Estuarine microbial communities from the Columbia River estuary - Ebb tide ETM metaG S.573 | ecosystem: Environmental > Aquatic > Marine > Intertidal zone > Estuary | place: USA: Columbia...
AATGGAAAAATAATTGACAAAAAGTTACCTAGGTATTACTATTTTTTCGTATATTGTATACAAGATACAAAGGTACTCCTATACCTTCCATACCAAACATAGGTTAACATTCCCATCTGTGGGCCCTGAAATTATGCTACCGAAAGGGTAGGGTTGATAAGGACTTCCTGTAGATGCGATGATGTAAAATCAAATACGAAACTAGTGCAGTAAAGCAGTAACGCCCTATGGGGTGCAAAAATGAACATGATGGTCTTAACCAATTGTTGCCGATGAGCTTAGTCATTCTGTGTAGAAGCTAGATAAGTTATGATTACTGAAAACCTATAAGCTTGTTGCTTACTAGGTAAATTTGCTTGGGGGAAATCCTCTCGCTCTAATAACCTTTCTACGTCAACTATTAAGACAACAGTAAACAACTCAGTAATTAACAATCACCACTTCCGTGGGTAGCGTAAGCGTACCACAGGAACAAATCACTCATACGGAGTGAGCTATCTTTAAAATTAACTTAAACCATAAAAAGAAAAATTATGGCGCACGAAGACCTCGTACTAACCGAAATAGACATAGCTAAAGATCTACTTCGCCACAAAAATACATTCCTTACAAGACAAGTAAACAGACTAGAGTTCAGCTTAGAACAATCTAAAAAAGCTACAAGCCTCTGGAAAGATGAATACTTCGCTCTATACAATAAGATCAAAGCCCTCACCCTCCTTGTAGAAGACGAACAAGCTGGACAACTAAACCTTACAAAAACCTCCTTCGACTCTGCTGGAAATCAACTTCCTGACATGGCTCTCGCTATCTGCGATCTAGGAGAACAACATTGCGAATAATGACAACAATACAATATAACTGGAAAGACTCTGGATGGAAAGACTTACGCGAGTATAGCATTCACCTAGTAGACTATGAGCTGCAGAAGATGATTAACCTTTACTCTCATGAATACAAATTTAGACTAGCATGACAATAGAACAAATAGCTTCTACCGACCTTATATACAAGTCTACAGAAGTATATCAATACACCACCTCTGAACGCTACGATAAACCCATCCTAAAAGGCCTTACAAAAGAAGACAATACAACATACTAGCCCCCCTTTTAACCACCTATATAAAACATCCCCCCCCCTTAACCCTTTATGGATTCATTTCTGTAGGGGGTTTTTGCATTGTACTTGCTTCCTTCAATACGTACATACATAGGTAAGGAGGTAAATAAAAATATTAGAGATAGTAAAGATGGTGAGAGTAAAATATTAACGATGGTATAGATGTAGAGTCTCCCAATCAACCTACCCCCATTACATTTCCAATTTTTGACACTCCCCCCTTAAGTTTCGACTTGGTGGGAGAATTTTTAACCTTTTAACCTTTACATTATGCCTATTCAATTTGTTTCCATTGCCGGTAAGGATCTATTCTCCGACCAGTATGGACAGTACCGTTACGTCAACGCCACCTACACCAACATCGTAGCTGAAGAGCGTAAGAACAGCAACGGAACCGTCTTCCACCGTGGTACCATCCAGGTTCCAGGTGACTCCAAGCCTTCTCGCACGGTCAACGTGTTCGGTGAGATGCTCAAGGACATTCAGGTGGGCCAACAGGGCCTAACGCGTGTCCGTGTCTCCAAGGATGCTGATGGTGTTATCCAACTCGGCTTCCAGTTCTCTTACGGAGAGGGTGGCCAGAATGCTCTCGAAGCTTCTGCCGTTGAGTCCGAGTGGGGCTTCACTATGGTCGGAACTGAAGCGATCTCCGCTACTCAGGACGAGGTCATCGGAGAAAACTAACTACCTAGCTCCCAGCTGCACCTTTAACGGTGTGGTTGGGGGCAACGTTGGGTTTCCAAGGGAGGAATGGATAGGCTGTTTGTGTTAGATAGTCTCAGACATAATCAACCACTCTCTACCCATTCTTCCCCTTCCCAAACCCCCAAAAACCCTGACTACTATACCCTAGTCAACAGTACCAAGATCCCAAAGATCTCAAATGGACCGTTCGTATAAGCTTGGAAGAGCTGGCAATACAACTGGGAAACACCATCTCAGTAACTATGAGTTCGACTCTCATACGGTTTTCTATTAACCTTCAAATAACATCATCATGAAAGTATACTTATTAGTCAGAAAGCGTTACTTTGACGATTATGGTCAAGTATCGGCCACTTACCCACACAATAATTACTCTACTGAGAAAGTGATGAGTGTACATTACGCTGCACCTGAGCTTCCTGTACTGGATTCAGAAGACATGGATGAATATATCATCCGCTCTTTCATAGTAGAATAAATTAGTACACCAATCTTAAATAACATCATCATGACCAACACTAAAATAATGCTAGTAACTCTAGGGGTATCCCTCGTAGCATCACTAATCATCATGGCTCTAGAAGCCACATTTGGTGTCGTAGCAGTATACTACGCAGCAATGGGCATCGTAGCCTTTGTAGGCCTGATACTTCCCATCTACCAACTAAGACCTAGGTGAGTAGCCCTTTGACCCTAACAGGTCACTGTCGTTGGCTCAAAGCCATCACTAGCATAGACAAGGTATTAATGCGTCTGCCACAAAAGCAGAAGAATCAAGGTTCGAATCCTTGAGTTTTTAACTAGTAACACAAGTGACCACGGTACCTCGCTGAGAGGTATAACTATCTAACTACGCAGAATATGATGTTGCTCAACACCATCATCCTAAACGTAAGTAGTAAATTAACCCGGAATCAATAAGCAATAGCTGAGAGTGTGAGAACTCAACACTATTGACGAAGAAGCTTAACCTGAATTAACAGGTAGAACACAAGTTATTAAACAGCTTCACTTGTTTTATTTAGTTCTGTAGTGTATTGAATAAACAACTGTAACATGTAATCGAACATGTCTGACGATCTGTAAAGCAGTGAAACAGTGAGAATATATAAATGAATAGCGATGGTGTTGACTACCATTAGATAAATCTCCCTGATCTTAAGAGTCTACATAATCTAGTAGTAGGCACTGGAAGGAAACTTATAAACAACAAACTTTAAAAGAGCAGTTGCGAACATAGGAGTACAGAGCACAAAGATCATACTAGTGTAAAAGGGATTCATTTATATATTCTCTATCATTAATCATCATAAATACCCAACCATCATGGTATACCTAGACCAGCGGATAAATAGACTACTCTTTAGAAAAGGAGAAGCTCTAGTAGCTTTGTATAACCTCAAAGCAGGTGCTGCTAAAATAATTAGTATTCACTACCCGACAGACGAAGAAGCTGTTGTAACCTACCTCCGCACAAACGGAGAGTATGGAGTTCAACACTTCAAAGAGGCTTAATTGTCTCCCTGAAACCACTAAGCTAAGTAAAACCTTAGAAGGTCAGGTTATGGATAACAAGTTTGCATTATGCATCTCAATGAAGAGAGAAGTAAAGAGTTATAGTAAGTGTCATGACACTCTATAATTTGCGTTGAAGCACTTAACTTGTTATCCTAAATATCTTACTACAAATTCGATACATCACGCAGGTTGCGGGTAAAGCGCTACAAACTAATAGAAGTAGCTTAGGGTTCGATCCCCTTATGTATCACCACAATTACCCGAATGTAGAAATACTTTCTGTAGTACACAGAATAAGGCAATAGTATAGAATTGTATTCTTCTACTCCTAGTCATTAAGGATCTCACTATCGGTGAGGAAAGCAAGAGTTTGGCGACTTGCATACAGTTCACTTTTTATCATCCACTAACATCAAACATCATGATTACCACTCCAAACATCAAAGCACTAGTATACAAGATCCAGCCTGAATTAGCTGAAGAACAACAGACCATCGTTGACTCTTTCAACCTACTCATTGAACAGGCTGCCAATACCCTCAACATAAAGAATGAGGAGCTACAGAAGGAGAAGAAAGCAACTCTCCTAACTATCAAGAATAAGCTCAAAGAAACTCTTTACATTCACCGTCAAGATAATATCTTCTGGGTTGTTGGTATCACTAAGTTTGACCACCTAACCACCAAGGAAGTAGAGCTCTTAACAGAGTCTAAGGCTAGCACATGGGAGAGTAGTCCTCCAAAGCTTACATCTTACAAGAGTCCAGCCTTCCACATCATCAACAATGTTATCTTCTTAGCTGGTCGTGAGATCAAGCAACCATACCCACTATGGAAGACACATAACATTGATAGCAACAGTGCAATGGTATACCCTAACATAGGTATCAAGCATGGCGACAACGGCTACTACAGCTTCCGTCAAGGTCATTACTCAACACTTGAACTTGCTGCTGTATTCAACTTACCAGCACTACCTACAGAAGCACAAGCAACCGAATTACCTACATTGTCTGATTACAAGGCACGTAAATAACCCACATTACCCTAAATGCTGTCAAATCAGTATTTTATTATGTAAGCTAATCCCCTCATCGCAAGGTGAGGGGAACGCTGTAACCTAACTACTAGTCGTCACAAGTCGGCAATCATACAATCAGTATGGATAGCGAGTGCAGTAACTAAATAACATCATCCGTCTAACCAAGATAAATAACCAGAATCATGACCTATTTAAATAACATCCCTTTACCCGGATTATGGTTTGATGTTACTATAGGAACATCAGTTCAGCTAACATTCTATACAGAGTCTTGGGCCAAACGTGCTGCTGAATCACTGCAACACACATCACTAATGATAACCTCATCAGGACCACTAGTTACTGTTTCTGGAGGTATTATTAACATTCATCAATAAACATCATCATGAGTACATCCATTTATGCATTACTCAACCTATCAATCCTTTTAATTCTAGGATGGGTATTACTACCTACATTAGATAGTAGGCCGATACAAACAATAATGTGTTTCTCACTTATTACAATTGGATTAGTGGTTGACACTTATTCTTATTATAAATCAAAATACCCATGAAGATCAACGGAACAGAAATAGTAGACGTCTCAGTACAAACACATTCACTCAAGTATGTACTTAACGGACACCGTCTCTCTATCACCTTCTACAATCCGTCTGGATGCATTCGTGCATACACGCCATTAAGAGCTAACTCAGAGCTCGAAGTGATCAAGAATGGTAGAGAAATGCGAATCTTCGCAAAGAAAATCACAATCACATAGACCTGATCTATATCTCACTCAGTTAGCTATTCAATTAGTAACTCAACCTAACTAATAATATTAGCCCATGTTCTCAATGATAGAATACTTAGCCTTAACAGGTGCAGCGATAGTAGCATTTATGTTACTAGACCTTATTATCTTCCTGTACGCTACAGAAGAGGTGTCAACAATACTGCCAGAACATCGGTATGAGTTGGTACAATACGGCGCCAACTCCTACTGCCTAAGATATGGTATTGAAGGAGATTGGGGTTATTTCCACGGCACACTCAGGGACGACCTAACGAACCAAGACAACTACGGTTCTTATGCTGCCACTACTCCTATACCCAAGCAATCTTTACAATCGTTGGAAGAGACGCTTACCAAAATCAAACCATGCAGATCAAGATAGCTAATTGGGCCTCTGGTTTAATAACCAATGGCATCCTCTATAGTTCCATCACTCAAGAAAACCTAATATTATGAGTCCTCAACAACGTAAAGCACACAAAATCCTCAACGCCCTTAAAAAGGGTAAGAGTGTTACTTTCATCGTCATCCAATATGGAGTAGATAGTGATGTAGTAGAAGAATTACAAGCACGTCTTGATTCTCTCGCAGGCAACGCCAAGCCACCAGCTAAGTTCTACCTACCTAACAACTCATGCTGTATCACCTATCACGGTCGTGAGTTGGAGACTAATGTGTCGCCCATCTATAATGGTGGTAACCCACATGCCTCTAACTGGCTTGATATTGAGCGTAAAGCATTAATGTGCAATACAAAAGCTTTCTCTTCCATGTGGAAAGTAAAGGCTCGCATGTTTATCCAGCTTAGTGAATACTTCTTACGTACACCTCAAGCCTTAATGGCTGAATGGTACCGTATTAAGAACAATCCAGCTGAACAAGCAAGACTTGACAACCTCTATAACAAGAGGTAAAGAAGCCCATTTTGATGTTTGGAGATGAGAGGATTGTGACAAGATATAACTCACAGTTTAAAATAAGGACTATGCCACGCCCTAACGGGAAAGGCGAGCAGAGGCTTACCTGCGTCCTAACCTCTTTTATTTACAAATCAACTGCTATGAATGAACAAGAAGCCTACATCGTAAATATCCTCGAAGGATTTGTAACCATGCTTAACAGAGCTGGTATCGATAACCTTGAGGTCACTGACCTTACTTTCACCAACGGAATGCTTAATGTGACTACCAGAGATGGTGTTACAACTACGCTAACAATGGTACAAACTCCAGTCGTATGACGCAACCAAAGCGTAACAGCCGAGGGCAAATGAGATGCCTAGATAAAGCCACAAATCGCACATGTATTGCTACATGTGATGACGAGGTGATAACTGAACTCTCTGAACTGAACATAACTGACTCATCAGGCAATCACCGTAAGGTATTCGCAGATGAAGTTATTTTTAACCAATACTATTAAAAACTTTATTATGAAAATGCGATTCACAGCAATCCACCCTGTAAAAGGAAAAAGAGTCACTTGCTACTGCAAAAATGGTTATGTCATTTTTGCTGGCGGTTGGAGAAAATGGGTACAGCGAAAATTCCCTTCTTCCGAAGTAACTGGATTACTTCCTGCCAAGTAATGCTAAAATCTCTTGCACTCAAGTGCGACGGTCGTATTGAGTATCGTTCGCTTCCCAATAACATCAAGCCTCAAGTGCTGATTAATGGGATCAGAGAAGCCTTAGCTAACGCAGGATTTGACAATTAAGAATAACAGTTAACCTCGGAGGAATTTATCCGAGTGGTGTTAACTGTTCCGTGCTGTACGGATTAAACAGAGAGGGAAGTACCCCTTAATGTTCTCCATTGGAGTAATATACAGAAGCCGACTCTCCGCTGATCCTGTAACGAGGATTATGACGAGTGCGTTAACGGTTAGTATGTGTGTAAGGATGTGGATCTTTATGCTATTACGTGTGTGCTATTTATGTGACAAGGTACCTACGCCTTTAATATATCTAGTGATGCGGAGTTTTATAGCCTTCCTCAGTAAAGTATGCAAAATTGATTGCAGGAAAGAAGGTCATTTAATATAGGGAAGTACTTACATCCGAAAGGATCTCGAAAGAGTAATAACAATTCACTACCTGTGGTGGAAACTTATTAGGTGTATAGTTTAGGGACTGCAAATCCGCTAAACTATATTCAGAACTTATATTATCTTAAATGTTGATAGTCATACCATACTATCTTAGTAAAGTCATTGAAGCTGTTTTATCGCAGCGTGTATGTACCCGAAAGGAGGTCAATGATATTGTAATGCTGAAACACACTAGGCATTATATTTTAACGTTTCTATGGGTTGGAGAGTTCAGTACAAGACTACAAAGGCCAAACCGCCGCAATAACGTTTGCGGAGACGCTGGTTCGAATCCAGCATGAATCACATAATTAGTAAACCCAAAACTACCAAACATCATGGCAATCCTAACACTAGCCCAACAAGACTTTGTAGACGTCTGTGCTGGACTTGACACAGTATCTAAGCGTAAGCAACAGTGGTTGTCTCTTATTGCAGCAGACAAGCTTACATGTTCTGCTACAGGTATTAAGGTAGACCATGTAGAGTACCAACTCAATAAGCATTGGAATGGTAGATCTTCTTACCACTATAACTTCTACTCACTCGGAGGAGACTTTATGACAGTTGATCACATCATCCCAAAGTCTCGTGGAGGTTCTGTAATGGATATTGATAACCTACAACCTATGCGGGACAGAGAAAACTTTGCAAAAGGTAGTAAAATTTAAACCTTATGAATGAATGGTTCAACAGCCTATCCAATGAAGAATGTCGACGTCTATCTCGTATCCATCTTGGGTGCTATATAGGTCGTGGGGAGAAATACTGGAATCCTAAGACAGTTGCCCTCTTTTACCGTAGAGTTAACCCAATTACTCAACAAGACTTAGACGATGCTCGTCTGGAAGGTTATGAGAGAGGGTTAACTAAAGGTGTTAACATCGGAATGCAATATATTAGGAGCACTCAATTATCAAATAATGACAACATGTAAAATATGCGATGGTTCCGGTAAAGACACTACTGGAACCCGCATTTCATGCTATGCCTGTAATGGAACAGGACAAGCTACTCATGATCCAATGGATCTAAATACTCAATAATCATGTACAATCCTACCGTTACTAATACCTTCTGCCAGAATATCATTGATACATTAGCTCTTAGTGGCTTAGCTCCTACAGAAGCTCAGGAGATGCTTAATCAAAGTGATGAGCCTACCCAAGAGTTGTTAACTGAACTTGTCTATACTGTTAATAGTACCCTTCTTTCTGACCAAGACCTCTTCGCCAACGATGAGATGTTAAAGGTTGAGAAAGCACGATACTGGATGGAGTGTAAGAAAAGTATTACTGAGTATACTCGTGAAGACTGCGACTTTACCCTTGTCTTTATGGATGAGGCTACAGACGCTCAAGGCAAAGAAGTTTTAAGACTTATCCAAGCACGATTAAAAGAACTAGCATGAGATTAGCAGCCATTGGAGACCCACATGGGAGATCCTTCTGGGATATCTTCTGGGTTCTCATCTTTATGTATGATCAAGTAATCTTCATGGGAGATTACCTTGACTCTTATGAGGTATCAGGAGCTACGCAGTTATCAAACCTCCAAGAAATTATTCGTCTTAAACTATCCTTTCCTGATCAAGTAGTGCTCTTACGAGGTAATCACTGCTATAGTTATATAGATCCTACACGTTTTCAGTGTGCTGGATTTGATGCTCATATAATGAATGAAGCAGCTAAACTATTTGATGACAACGACGATCTTTTCGTTGATGCCGTTGAATATGATGGTTACCTCTTTACACATGCGGGAGTATCTATGTCATGGTTAGACAGATATAATGGTTTGTATAAGCATTTACCGGTAGTTGATCAAGTTAACATGATTACGAAAGTCTTTCCGCGTTCACTTGAGTTTGCTCATAACCAAGGAAGACATTTCTCAGCCTCAGGGGATGATGTTACTCAGTCACCTATACGGATAAGACCTAGAAGCCTCCTCCTGAACCCAGCTCATCCTAAGCAGGTTATAGGACACACCCAAATTAATTTACCTACTGTACGTAAAAACCTCGATAATGAGATAGTCTTAACAGATTGTCCTGATTATTACACTATAATTCATCATGGTGAGGTAACGTATGGTAAATACATCACCAATATTTAATGGTAAAACGAACCCGAATTAGCTGCTTGTATTCTTCAAGTAGCATGCCTGACGTATTTGACGTCTCGTATCACCACCCCGAATCTTTACTAGATTATGAGTACATTCATTGACCTAAAGACTCTTATTACTGGAATGGCCGTTAAGGTATCCCTCCGAAGTAAGAGCGAATTGTGAAAGCTGTTGAAAATGACCTCAGTCGTCGTGCAGTTCGTGAGCTTTCCAAGCGTACGGATAAGACTATGGCTAAGATGACTGACGCAGAGCTCCTGAGCCTCGTCTAAACCCTTTTACCTTGCCTCTAAGGGCTTCTTTATGACTTAATGGTAGATTATACTACAGTTAACGAGAGAGGCCCTTAGAAGCTATTTAAAATCCTCCTATATATGCATAATTTCTTCAATTCAATCGACAAAATCAAGTTCTTCTTCCTATGGGTTTGTACCGTAGCGTTGTGCTTGATTGTCCCCCTCGTATTTGTAATACTTCCACAATATCTTGGTCAGTGCCCCAACATTGATTGGTATGTCATGGCAAAGCAAACAGGAGGGATGCTTTTAATCTCCCCACTTCTTACTTTAGCAGCTCTCCTTGCCTCTGAAAAGGTTAAGACAAGTTATGCTCGAGTTTCTAAGAGGAAGTGGCTTTTTATTTTAATAGGCATCTTAGTCTTTCTTATGGGCTCATTAGTCTATCAGTCTTATTACTGCAGTTAAAAATTAATCGTTAACTAAATCAAATATTTATGTACAATTTAGTCAACACCACTAGCCAAAGGTAAAGCAGGATGGCCACCTGCACACGGCGAAGTATTCCCCGGGACTTCTAATCTTGAGCGTGATAACTGGATGCAAATGTGGGTTCGACTCCCATCTTCGTCACTATGAAATATAAAACCCTACATAAACCTCCTAGAGGTTATTGGACCACCAAAATAAATAATTATGATATGGTTTAGAATACTCGTTTGGATGCTAGGTATAGCTACCCTTACTTACGGCTCTCTTATGCTACTCTCAGAGGTACTTAAGATACTAGCTAACCTGATACATGACCGTACTCCTAAGAAGACTCCTACCAAGGTGGAGTACAAGAATATGCAGATCTTAATTGATGAACTACACGGACATGTAGTAGAATGTACGATTGACAATAGAATCTTCTATATCTCTAATAGGAGCCATAATGGTAGACCTAGTGATAGAACTAATGTACCAATTGATCCTACACTATTTACATCTCGATGGAATTGGTATCCTTATCTTGAATACGCTCAGCGTTTCAGTGATGAGGAGTTACCTGCCCTTGAACGGTGTCTTGAAGAGGTGCAGGAAATAATCTTTAAGGAAATGCCTTTTAAGAAGTTTCGTGATCTAAGTATCTGGAACGAGACTAAAGAATACAAGGAGCTTTATTACGAAGTTCTTTCACACCGACAAGAAAAGTAACATGGAACTTAAATACTTACGCAACTACAAGATGGCTCTTCCCAAGTATAAGGGAGTAGAGATTCGAGAAGTAGTTAAGAATAATCCAGAGTACTTCATTTGGCTTCGGATGAATACAAACCATACACTATCTAGATCATTATCTAATCAGGTATGTTTAAAGTTTTGTAATCATGAACTGTTTCCTTCTACAAAATTTGTCATTAATGGCCCACGGGTTAGTTGGGTAAATTGTGGAGGTATAGGTAAAGCTTATGAAGGTGCTTACCCTTATACTAATAGGATTAGAACCTTTAAGTTCTTTAGTTATCAGAACGAGCCTAGGATCATTATACTAGACGAACAAGGTTATAGTTGGATGATCAGTAAGGGAGATGACCTTAAAAGACTTACTCCTAAGGAACCAGTACCTCAATCTATAGGTTCCCTTAAGAACTGTAAGGTTGGTGATAAGCTTACTTTACACGATAACTTAGCTCGTCTAGGTTGTGCAAAAGAAGCAGCAAAGTTTGAAGGCCAAGAAGTAACAGTTAAGAGTATCACCCACTCTGGTATCATACTAGCTGAATATAGATTTGGTTATGTATGGCAAGCAAAATATTTTAAATATGGCTCTTATAGGCCTAAGGAAGCTTTAGAGCTGTACCCTACAGACGGTCCTCCTTGTAGCATAGGAGATGAGTATAGTTTTAAAAAAGGACCACGAAGAAAGATTGTCAAGATTCAGAAAGCAAGCAATGGTCAATTTGCTATAACTCATAACTCTGGCGTATCCTATTATCGAAGTTCTAATTTTCAGGAATTCACTTTTTACAAAAATACTACTAATGAAGTATCTAAAACGACTGCAACAGTCAGAGGAAGTTCGTTCAGCGAAACGCCTCACATTCCTCGTCGCCAAACAGCACGAGTCTTTCAGAGCCCAACGGACAGCCAATCGCCTCAAGCGATTAGAACTCGAAGCCGACGAGTACGATATGCTCCACTCGGAAGGGTTGACCTGTAAAGGTCTTGTCGATCTCCGTGCTGAAATCAAGGAATTGAAGCAAACCGAAGAAGATATCTCCGCAACCATCAAGGAGTTGTTCTAAGTCAGCCTATCCGACTACAGTATCCCCCAAGGCATCAGTGTCTTGGGGGCTTTTTAACCAGTAAACAACAATCATGAAGAATCTAATCCTCTCCCTTCTGCTACTCGTAGCACTAACAACCACACTCTCTGCTCAGGAGTTTAACTGCTACTGTCCGGAACCGGCACCAGTGTCGTATGCACCAGTGCAGTACCAACAGCCTCAGCAATACATTGCTCCGAGAACCTACACGGCAGACCCGTGTAACGTTGTAGGAACCATTACGCCTACGCTTATCGTACCTGAACGACCAGTAATCAAATCGGTTAATGCTCTTCGTGTGGTCTCTTTTAGAAGCTTGGTTGATGTAAAACTCAAATCTGGGTATCTCATTGACTATGAAGGTGGGCTATACCGAGTGTATGTTGATTGGCGTTACTTCAAAGGCGCTAATGCAGAGCATAAGGCACAAGCTGATGGTTACTGTACTTACATATACACTCTCCGCTCTTCCGATGCTGTCGAAGGGTTAAGAGAAACAAGATAAACACTGATAGTCTCTAGCACCAAAGACTAGAGTGAAGTGTCGATGGGGGTTAATCCTTTGGAGGTGATGACTCAATACAAGGGGTTCCCCCATCATTTTTTAAATACTACTCTATGACTATTCAACAGAAGAAAGATAGAAAACATCGTAGATGTCAGAAACGTAGAGCACAGAATCAAGAGGTTCGTGATTATGTTAAACAACATGACTGTTCCTTTGCTGAAGCTAAAGCTATGCTTAAGTATGGTTGTTATGTATGGTATGACTCTGATTCTCCTACAGGATATTCACAATACTGTTCCTACGTAGGAACCTGCCAATCACCCTGTAATGGGGATTGCTAATAATGCGGGGTAGCTCAATGTAGAGCCGGTGTTTTGTGGGTTTGACTCCCACCCCCGCTACTAAATAATAAACAATGCCACACCTATATTGCCTCTTATGTAGAGGAACTGGAAGATTGCAAGGCTTAATTGCTAGACGATGCTTCTGCACAAGAAATGACAAAAATGGTAGATCACCACGATTACAAACCAATTCTATCCTCAGTCCCTCTGAAGATTAAAAAAGCTATTATCCTACTGGATAATGGCAAATACTTACATGTCCATACCCCAATGTTGGGGGTGGGAAACTCTGCAAAACTTAACTAATGACCACTATACGAACTTTAACGCAAGATGACGGTTCAACTGTCAACATCAAATACGTACGCCAAGTAACCCAAGCTTCTAAACAAACCACGGGTACTATACGTGCTAACTCGTACGAACACGAGGTAAAGAACTCAACTCTTCCTATAGTTCTTGAACCATCTTTAACCATCTCTGGTTACGGATGGAATACGCTTGGGGGGATTCGTCAACAGTACAATCTGATTGGCAAAACATTAAGCAATCATTACGTTATCGAACGTATGGTTGTAAGTCTTTAGTTTGATAGTGGATATCAGATTTTTGGTGGGGGGGTGAGTTTAGCTCAAATGTGTTGGTTTCAGTCTCCCCCCTTACTTTTAAATCCTTACCATGTATCTATTTCTCTTCTGCTTCTGCATATCGGCACTAACACTTACTTCTATCATTAGGATTCTCTCCATTAAGGAGATGATAGCTACTGGTATATACTTAGGTATAATGATAGTATCGATGATTAATGCTCATGACCAACTTCATAACTACGCTATCCTACTATGGATTTCAGCTGTTTATGTAAGTCTAGAACTAATATACTACTCAACTAAACTTATCACTCAACGTTGTGTGTAGTGCGGATTATTAACTAATAAATTTAATTAAGATGAAATATTGTAACGCAGTATATCACAATTCAAATAACATGGAGTACACTAATCGTTCTTTCGGAGAGTTTCTCTTTTTCATCATCGCTATGCCTCTCTTGACCATCTTTGGAGGAGCTCTTATAGCAGTAAGTCTTTTAATATGAATATCTTTCAAAAAATCGTAACCCTCTTTGGTCTACGACCTGAAGCCATTTCTAACCCTAAGAAGCGTCTAGCTTTCTACGAGTACCTTCTCGAGTATCTAAAAGCAACTAAGGGAGAAATGAACTCATCCTTCCTTTGCTTTGCTCTAAGTCCTTTCAATGTAGCTTGTCGTGAGTTGCAGAAGGAGGCACGTCCTTTCTGGGGCCGTTGTTGGAAGGTTCAAGAGGAGGTTAAACTCTTACAGAATAGCGTTCACTTAGACCCAGAAGTCCGAGGTAACCTTAACTGTAACCACTCCTGCTTCTTTACGAACGATGATCGCATCAAATTTATTAACGAGTGTATTGCTCTACTAAAAAAAACGTCATGAAAACCATGCATAAATTTACCATCTTATTGTCACTTCTAGCAGTCTCAGCATTTTCTTCACAGATTGCTGATGTCATCGTTTACTTCTGGCTTGATAAGTTAGAATGTAATGAGTACTTCGTACTCTTCTGCTCATTCTGGGACACCGTGAAGGCTAACGCTTTCCACTATCTCATTGCATTCCTTGTGTATAACATAGGCTTCCATGCCTTTGTTGGTTCACTCTGTCTGTTTGTTGAACAAGCAGTAATGCAACGTTTCCAGATCACCTCAATATTCTACAATGTCTTTGGCATTATTGCATCTATCCTAGTAGGTATGGTTGTAGCTCACCTTGTGGGCAACTTCTTAGGACTAGACAAGGTGTTTTACAACGTATACCAATTTATTAACGCATAAAAGTACAGACTATGAAATACTTACTAACTCTCCTTCTTGGTATCGCTCTCTTTAGCTGTGCCGAACCTTCACAGGATACACGGTCTAGCTGTGATTGTCCTTCATTCGTTACTGGTGAACCACTAGTTAACTTCCCAGACAGTAACTTTACAGCCGTTGTAAAGTCTGGTTATGTCGATGACGTCTGCGATCTAGCAGTCTATGTCTATGGAGGTACTCTTAAGACTCGCCAGTATCAGGCAGTAGATTGCCATATTGCTAAGCTCTACAAATCCTCTGCATCATGTTGCGACTAACTACCTTCTCAAAGATGTTTATCTCCTGCACTATACTGTTTTTGTTGTTTTGCTTACTTACTAAGCCAACAACAATCTTCTCATCTACTGAAGTCATATGTGCCGAAGTCACTAGTAAATGGCAACTGTCTTATTACAATGAAGACGGTATGATGACGATGAAGCGTGGGATTACGACAGACCAAGGACTTTTCCAAATGGATGATCCCCTGTTTAGCACAATTGACTATGCTGTTGAGTATGGTAGTATTGAGCTGCATAGAAAGTATTCCTTTACCGCCTCAAGTGCCTTACTCTCTAGGTACAGGTACGTAATTTCTTCAGTAACTATTTGCACTCAGTAATCATGAAGGGACTCAAGTAATAATTGCAGCCGCCTGATCCAGAATTGGGTTTTAGGTATGTTTGTAGTAGGGGTCTATCATAGGGGTAGGCTCCTACATTTTTTTCAAATCAATAAATAACTAACTTATGAGTAACGTTTCCGTCCAGCACCACACCCACGCTAAACGTGTTGAAGAAGCTGCCGCCTTTCTAATAAAGAAGACAACCGAGTACCAAACCATCTTGGATGCCGTTCCAGCTGCAGAGGCTAAGCTTGCTGGCCTTGATGCCGCATATGCTGAACAACAGCGCATTGCTGATCTTGACCTTTCCCTGAAGATTCGGGAGAACAAGACCTTTGCCTTCATTAAGATTGCTGGTGAACTCAATAACGCTGTTATCAGTGGAGCTAAACTACAAGCTCTTCAGAACTCAATAAACTCTGCCGAACAGGCGCAGGTAGATGCTGTCAACAAGTGTGAAATCCGTAGCAAGCAAGCTATCGATGCCGCTGTTGCTACCGCCAAGGCTACTGCTGCTCTTGAGCAAGCAGAGCTTCGTGCCCAGTTGACCACTGCACAAAGCCAGCTCACGTTCCTTACGGATCAGATGGCTCAGATGCGTGTTGACAATGATGCACAACGCGTTACAGCAACCGCAATGGTTACTGCAGCTACTCGTGGGCAAGTGAACGTCACTTCCGCCAACTAGTAACAATTTCGATACGAATAGAGGAGGTGGACTTAGGTCTACCTCCTTTACTTAGACTCATAGCTCAATTGGTAGAGCGCTAGTTTGAAATACTAGAGGTCGGTGGTTCAAATCCACCTGAGTCTACAAAAATAAATCCTTATGATAAAAGCAGACGGAAAAGACCATCTCTGTAAAGGTTGTGATCAACTCGTACATGACTCATGCGATACTGTAAAACAAGCATCAACTTGTTGGCGACTCGCAATTACCAAAACTCTAAAAATCAAGACAAATGACACTTGTAACAGCTCAAGACATTGGTAAATTCTTTACCCAAGATAATAACAAAACTAAGTGGGAACTTACAGGGATAAATAAAGCTGCCTTTAACGGAGGTTGTCCTATCCTAACATTAGCCCAGTCTACGGGAGGTAGCCAGACAGTATCACATAACTACTTTGTGAGACACTATCTAAGAGCAATTGTCTACCCTAAAAGGTTGACTATCTGTGCCTGTACCACTAAAGCAAGAAAAACTGTATTACTTTACAGTGGTGATGAAGGTCTATACTACACTAGTCTTGATAATGGTACACTCCGTAATCAGTATCACTTGACTCATTCTCAATTCGTCAAAGTAAAAGAATACAAATCATGTTAACAGCACTCATCTGCTTAGTACTAGCTATTATCTTTGTCAATTTCTTTAAGAAATGGGCAGATAAGAACTGGACTAACGAAGCTCCTACGAGCAACAACAATATCATTGAACGTCATCAAAAGATGCTTGATACTGACTTTCGTAACTCATCCGTATACCGGGACTTTAAATCAGCTCACGGTGAGCCCGGAATACCCAAACCATAATATCATGAATTTAAAACAATGTTTAATCATTATCATTGGTGTACTAATGGCTTTCTGTGCTTCTGCTCAGGTGCCAACAGTATCTCCCAATGGAGAGTACTCCTTTCGTTTCATTGAAGAGTACCAAGTAGTAACAGGTCAAGGCGATACAATCAACGTAGGGCATGAAGCTCCTGATGGTATTACCAATGAAGGACATCTTTACTTTGATAAATCCTTTGAAGGGGTTATGTTGAAGGTTTATATTGCCGATCCTTGGATCTGTGATAATTGCGTGTTTCTTCAGTTCTCCGATAGGGGTAATGTTCTACAAAGTATGATGGTGTTCGTAAGAACACTTGATAAATATGTCGCCTATCAATCTCGATTGAACGGAGAAGTTGTTATTATCGTAACTGACCGGAAATACCTTAAATTATGGGACTATGGAGCAAACTAATAAACGGACCAACTTTGTTTGGTGGGCATCTGTCCTTCTGTTCCTCACGACCCTTTTAATCTTTCTATTCTACCCAAGCTTATTTGGGTAACAAAACCAATACCATGAAGTACATCTTTTCAATGCTGGCACTACTTATGTGCCTTTCTGTCGTAGCTCAAGTCGAGTCTTATGCTACGACATCCTACTCAAGCAACTACGCTGTTGTAGACTCTACTGTCCATACAGGAGCTAATGTCGCTCTTGAAGGCCATTTCGTAATCCAAGATCAGTCTGACGAACACTTCGGTGTTAACGTCGGTGTTGGCGTTGGGTATACCTCATTATCTAACCTCTCTAACGAGTTGTATGGTATGGCTACCTTTGGATTTTCGTTCACCGAATACTTCGACGGGGGCTTTGTTGCCCAATACACGATGGCCTCTAAACATCTAGGTTTAGGTGCTTATGGTGATATTAACATTCCGATTGGACAGTCCAAACGATTAAAGCTATTTGGTCGAGGTCAATTAATTCTGAGTACTAATGATAAGATCGCAGCTAACCCTACGGTAGGCTCCATTGGAGCTGGTATCAAGGTCTCTTTTAAGTAATCATGATTTCCGTTAATGACAAGGGATAGTAATGTGTGAGTTCATCCGTATGGTAATGAGCTTTGGAGTAGTTAAATAAGTAATGGAGTTGGTATATTTTGAATTCGGATATAACAACAAAGTCGCTATTTAACCATGTGGTCAAATGTTGGTGTTTGTACAAGACCATTACTTCTACACATTACGCAAATAATACTACTATGACTATTTTTAATATTCAGTTTTTTGATCCAGATTTGTATGCAGAAGCTATTATAGAGTTTATCCAACAAGAGGATGATCCAGATGATAGAGAGTCCTTAATAAAAAGCTTACCTCTTTCTTCGATCGATTGGTCAGAGACATCTAATGGATATGATTATTGGGATGATCGTAACTGTCGTCTAAACGTATTCGACCCAAACTTTCAAGCAAACTTTTCTTGCCCAATAAATTCAGTGGATACTAAAGGTGAGTGGTTATATGATGGTTACCCAGTCAGTAACTTAAGCTGGCAAACTTATCGGAACACCCCATACATTTATGGGTATTTTCTTAATTCTACAGCATTGTTAAACCCAAAGCTTTTAAAACCAAAATATAACTACGATGCAAGATACCGAGGAGGACAAAGAAGAGCAGAGCCACGTTTTAGGGTTTCTAAACGGAACCATAGGTAAAGTAGCTATTGGGGGCTTGATCTTTGTTTTAGCATTCTTATGGTTAGGTAATACTTCCCTTAGTGAAGAAGCTACCCCAACGCAGGCTGAGACACTCTCTCCGTTAACCCCAGAAAAGGAACCTCTCGTGCTTAGAAAGCTTGAGAAAAGTCCTTTAACCTCTAAGGCCAAGTCTGGGTTTAAAGAGGATATTAACGATTATAAGACAAAGACTTTAGAAGCATTAACTCGTAATACGATGGGTCGTCATGAACTACCTGAGTTTACACGAGAAAGGCTAACTGAAGCAATTGATTCACTATTCGACGCATTGTTGGAGGATACGTATAATTCGTATAGCAAATTTAAAGTAAACATTCCAAGAGTGGATACTTTACCTTCCAATGAGTTGTATAAAATGCTTGAGTGATGGAATACGATTTAACAACACTAGTTAAGAATATAGGTCCAATTGCTGGACTTCTCTTCGGCTGCTTCTTGATCTACAAACTAATCCTTTCTGAGGATGCTGGTAAGAAGATTACTGATCAGTTGCAGAAGAGTAAACTAGGTATTGCAGATCTATTCTTACTTATTTTTGCCTTCCTTGAAGGTTTAGTAGCCGCTAACATGGGCAGTGATGCTCTTGGCGATACTTATACTACTAGATTTGTGAATCACATAGCGTTAGCACTAGCTGGCGCATTTGCTGGATTCATCTGTATTAAGGAAATTATCGACCTTGTTAATAAAGTGAGCAAGAGGGATGACAAGGGAAACCGAGTCCACGGAGGATTATACTTATTTATCCAAGGACTACAACCTATCATCTACTTTATGATTGCTGCAGCAATGCCGATATTTAACTTAATTATCATCTCTAAGGGTACAGAAGACTTTGATAAGCTAGCCTTGTTATGGGGTTCTGATTATAGTTACACCGAAATCTTTGGTGCGTTGCAGGATGTTACTGCTAGATCATTAATAATGGTCCTAGCTCACGTATCCCTAACGTTTGCTGTAGCTGTAGGTTCTATTGATGATGTTAAGTCTCCCGATAAGAAAAAGAAAGTAGAAAAAGATAAGAAAGAAAAAGGTAAGAAGAAATTACCATTGAAAGAAAGTTGTGAGTTAATGAGTCAGGCATTGTCTGGTACTCCTAATGCAGCAGCTATTTCAGTACTTATTGCTAAACATAAGATGTCAGATAATATGAGAGGAAGGATAGTCAACTTGGCTACCCAGTACTCCGATAATCTTAACTATCTTATTGAGGCAAAACAGAATGGTAATTCTGAGACTATTGCAAAAGCTAAGGAATATTGCACCAAAACCGAAGCTAAATTTAACGGTGTACTCAAAGAATTAAAAGGAGAAAAAAATGAATAAACGCACCGCCAAAGAGCTAACCCTATTTGAAGTAGTATTAGCCTACGCTACAGACCATAACCAAGTACCAGATGATCAACGCGAAGCTTGCAAACAGCTTGCTGAGATGATGGTACAGAATAATAAATTTCTCCAGCCGGGAGGCGAGTTCGAAACGCACAGTTCCCTTGGGACAGATGATGGAGCAACTCGTCAACCAGCTGGCTTTTTGATGTCCAATGTCCATAAGTGCTGGGACACTAAGTTTGAAGGCAAACAAGTGAAGATTCCGTTCCGTATTTACAACGATCCAAAACAGTGCTTTGAGTACATACTGAAAGATCGTTGGAGTCCGCAAGAACGCATGGAACTTCTTGAGTCTGCCCTAGACTTCGTTCTAGCTAATCAGGACAAGGAAATCGTTGGAGACGGGGAAAACATCCAGCAACATAACGTATATGTGTCAGCTCAAGAGCTTGCCGATGTACTTATGACCACTGATAGTGTCGACCTTGATTCCGTTGTATGGTCTCGGGCTGCACACCTGTTGCAGAAGATTCATACAGACAAGACGTGGAGTGACGACTCCTTGCAAGAAGGGCAAGCTTTTTACTACATGATCAAGATCCTTGAAGAGGTGAAAGATACAAGTAGCTTTAAGAAGCTGTATGCCGCGCCAGTAGAAACATCAACCGAAGGCACTGAAGACGTCGAGGAAGCTCCCTTAGAGGATGCTCGTATCGAGGAGGTAGCCACAACAGATGATACTCCTATAACGGAGGAAACTACTGATACTCCCTCAGAGGGAACTGCAAATGATGCAGAAGAGGAGTAAGATCCTCGTACCTACCCCCGGTGCTCCAAAATTAAAGGCACCGGGGGCACTTTAAGTTATGAAACATTTACTATTACTATGCATTATTCTCTTGACACTTGGTATGTCCAAGTCATCAGGAGACGAAGATTTTAATACTTACTCAGCTCAGTTACCTGAAATAACAGTTAAGGCCAATATCTTAGATGGATTCGTTGCGAAACGAGCACCATCCAGAGATTCAATCCTTGTGCAGAATAACGCACTGTTTTCTTATGTAGCAAAGTATACAGTTTTAACGAAGTACCAAGCTTCAGCACTCTTTGTGATGGAACAAGGTAGAGGAAGTTATATCTACACTAGACATAACAACCCATTCAACGTTAAAGCAGCTAAAGGCCAGAGAAGTGTTAACGCTCTTACTTGGGAGTACACAAGAGACAATAAGGTTTACGACAACTTTATGTCCCACAGAACTATCCAAGACGGAGCTAAGGCTTTTGTTGATTACTTCAATAGGAGATTCAGTCATATTAAGGCAGGATCAAATAGACAAGTATTCTATGACATGAGATACGGAAAAGATGAGAGAGGCTACCACGTAGCTTATCACACTGACTATTCTCACTATGCAAGAGCTAAATTGGCCGATAATTATGAAAAAATGAATGTATGAATTGGTTCACCAAGTTTATGTCTGAAGATACTCCTACTCTAGCTCAGATTAATCGAAAGCATGCTATACAGCTTGCTATTAGGTTAGGAGAAGAGATAAGAGATCTAAAGAAAAGATTAGATAAATTAGAAAAGAAAGTTAATGAGACATAACAAAACAATAGTTGTTCCAGCTAAACCTGAACACACTACGTTAGTGTATAGCCATACTACCTGTGACAAGTGTAAAATTACTATACCTAGCAATGATTGGGGTACACCTATAATGGTTACCCAACTTAGGTTGGAAACTCCTAACATAAGTCGTCATGACAATTTTGAGATTTGTGAGTCGTGTAAGGCAGAATTAGACGAGGCAATGACTAAGTTAGGTTATGTGTTTAACCCTATTAGATGACAAAGCAATTATGGTGTTACGATTTAGAGTCATTTCCTAACTTATTCTTATTAGGTTTTAAAAATCCTAAAACAGGAGAGGTACGAATCTTTGAGATAAGTACAAGGAAAAATAACTCTATATCAGCAAGAAGATTTCTTAGGGAAAGGGTGAGTAAACTAGTAGCGTTTAATTCAACGAATTATGATGCTATCCTACTAGACTACTTCCTGAAGACTAAGACAACTAACCCTAAGAAGTTTAATGAATTGAGTGTTAGGACAATCAATGGAAATTCTAGCAACCATAATCCAATCCTCCCACATTTAGACCTGTTCAAAGTTCTCCACTTCGACAACAAGAACAAAAGAACCAGCCTTAAATACTGTGAGTTTGGCTTAAAAATGCCAGTAGTACAAGATTTACCCTACTCATTTGATAGAGATCTAACAAATGGGCAAATTCAAAAGGTAGTAGAATATCTACACCACGACCTAGCAGCAACAGAAAGGTTATACCTCGAATATCGAGATAAGATATACCTTCGAGCAGTCATACAGAAAGAGTATGGTTTACGTTGTATGAATTGGTCAGATAGTAAGATAGGAGAAAAGCTCCTACTAAAATTATACTGTGAAGAAACAGGAGATGATCCAGAGATTATCACTGCGCAGAGAACAGACTTTAGAACTGTTCGTATTAATGATATGTTACCAGATTACTTAGACTTTAAAGTGCCTGAATTCAAAAAGGCTTTTGAAGAAGTAAGAACTGTTACCTTAAGTAAAGGTAACTGGTCCCTTGCACATGTATTCTACTTTAATGATATCAAGTACACAATTGGTTTAGGCGGTATACACTCTACAGATAGAGGTATATGGAAAGCTAGCAAAGAGCTGTTACTTCATGATGAAGATGTGGGTAAACATAGCTGCCCACAATAAACGCATTGAATTCAGGGAAATCTTACTATTAAGTTAAAGACAATCCTGAGCGAAGCCCGGAAGGGAACGTGCAGAGACTATTCCGAAAGGAAGTACAAAAGAGTTGATTACTCTTTTGGAAGCGGTGCGCTTTTCGCTATAAAATTAAAATAAAATGAATGGTTATATTTATAAATTAACTCTACTAATTAATACAAAGACTTACAAAAAAGGAGAAACTTATATAGGACAACATAAAGGAAACCGAAGCTGGTATATTACTAGTGGAAGAATACCTTTATCTATCATTGCAAAATATGGTAAAAAAGTTTTCAAGAGAACTATCATTATGGATAACCTATCAGGTTTTCGTAACCGATCTGCTTGGGAATGCTTTTATATAAATCTCTACCAAACCAATCGGCCTGTAACAGGTAAAGGACTAAATCTTAATGACGGTAAAAAAATGTATTTCGGTGACCGTACAGGAGAAAATAATCCTAATTACGGAAATACTTGGTCTCCAGATATGCGTAGTTATATGTCTTATGTAAAGACCAAATACTATAAGGAAAATCCAGAAGCTAAAGAAGCTTTGAAAGCAAGTGCCAAAAAAGGACAAGAGGCTCTTCAGGAAAAACTTAAAGATCCGGAATACAAAAAAGAGTTTGGTAAAAAAGTATCAGCTAGAAAAACTAGAAATACTATTTGTAAATTTAGTAAAGAACGAGAGTTAATCAAAGAATATAGTACTATTCATGAAGTTTTAGAAGAGAGCCCAGAATATACTAAAAGTACAATTTTATCCACCTGTAACGGTTGGAAAAATACGTATAAAGGATATATTTGGAGGTATCGAAATATAGAAACTGGTTTAATTGTAGAACCAGAAAAGAAAAGATGATATAGTCCGATCCTTGGAGAAATCCAAGCTAATTTTTATAAAAATCTTAAGAATTAAAATCAATGAGACAGGTAAGGGCTATTACCCATCCCTCATTGCTAATCTATTAGTTTGTCCTTCTCACCTAAACAAAGAAGCTTTCGTTCGAGTAATCTCGGAAAAGCTTGTAATCCCTAGAGCTACAATACATAAGCCTAGGTCAAAAGATAAGACTCTTCACTGGAAAGAGCGTAAGTTATCAGCTGCTTATTCCGATATGCTAAAGCTAGCAGCAAATTCAATCTCAGGTAAGCTAAAGGACTCATATTCATTTATATATGATCCTGCAGAGAATGCTAGAATGACCTTAGCTGGTCAAATGTCCTTACTCATGTTAATGGATATGATAGCACAAGAATTCCCCGACATGCACTTTTTACAATCTAATACTGATGGGTTTACAATGACCTACCCTCCTAAGCATAAGAGAGCAGTAAAAAAGATATGTAAGAAATGGGAGAAGATTACTAAGTTAGACTTAGAAGATTGTTATCCTAATGCTATTTATCAAAGAGATGGTAATAACTATATATGGGACTTCGGTGAGTATCAAAAACTTAAAGGAGCCTATGAAGTTGATAAGAAGATAGGTAATGAACTTATCTTAAATAAAGATTCTTCTAAGAGAATAGTAGCTATTGCTGTTAGAGAATACTTTACCAAAGGTATACCAATTGAGAATACTATAACAGGCCATAAAGATATTTATGACTTCTGCATTGGTAAGAAGAATAGAAAAGCTCCTAAAAAGGGTAAATGCTATTTTGAATATCAATTAAATCCATATTCAGCTAGAATTAAAATTAAGCAGACTAAAGTTTTACGTTATTATATCTCTAACAAAGGAGGAATGGTGCGTAAGATGTATGAGCAAGGAGATGAAGAGTTCTTGGAAGCTGGACTGAAAGGTAAAGACAACAAAGGACACTATTGGAAACTGCGTCTGTTTAATAAGTATAAGGAGAAAGAAGATTATGATATAGACTATTCGTATTATTTACGAGCGGCTCAAAAATTAATAGATGCAATCGAAAAGTACCATCAACCACCAGAGGAAAAGACTGGTAAATAAATTTACAAAGTATAAAGAAGTTAATCCAGAAAGTGTTAAAGTAGACCTTATTTTAGGAGAATCAATCCATCGAGCCGATATTACATTTAAAGATGGTAACAGATTACGATGGTCGCTTAGAGTTACTGAGAATAATATTGTAATTTCTAAACCTAGAATGTGGGAGTATCCAATGGAGAAGCTAGCTGTAATGGATTATCTAACAGCTACTATATTTTCCAATGATACTTATACCATTATAGAAGATAGAGATTTACATCAGCCTAATAGATATGTTGATCAGTATAAGATACAAGGAGAGATATCGACAGCTGGAACAGTAGTATACTGTTTAGCAACTGATGTTTTTCATGAGTCTCATTTTATTGACTACGATATTAGAATACTTAGTAAACAGGCGAAAACCTATAAATTCCCAATGCATAATATATGATAAGGGATAGGATACAAACACAAGCACTGGAAGCGCTTAAAAAACACTCCTATAATTGTATTCTTAGTATTATACCTAGATTAGGCAAATCAAAGATTATTATAGATGCATTAAAGGAAATACCAAATAAAAAGATCCTTATTTCTGCACCATACAATACGGTGTTAGATTCATGGCGACAAGAGTTTGTTAAATGGGAGTATGAAGGTGATGTAACTCTCACTAATTCCCGATCAATAGAAAAGCACGAACTAGATACCTACGACCTAATAGTAATAGATGAGTGCCACCTCTTGTCAGCTCGACAGATAAAGCATTTAAAGCCTTCTAAGGCCCATAAAATACTTATGTCGGGTACTATGTCCAAAGATACGTTAAAGTCTCTTAAAGGTAGCTTAAAACTCAAGCTAGCGTATCATTACGACATAAAGCAAGGTATCAAAGATAAGGTTATTTCTGACGTAGAAATTAACATTATTCATGTACCGTTAGATACGTCTAATAAGTATATTGAAGCAGGTACTAAGGATAAGAAGTTTAAGTCTACGGAAAGAGATAATTATGATTATCACTCCAAGAGATTAAGACAAGCCTTTGCTATTGCAAAGAAAAATGGTAACCATGACTACGTTAAGTTAGTAGCAGGTGCCAGAGCTAGACAGGTTTATGCCTATGAGTCTAAGCAAGAACATACTAAGAAGCTTATCAAAAAGCTAAGTAAAGAAAAGAAGCTTATATTTACTATGTTAACGGCTAACAACCTTACAGAGTATAAGCATGACTCAAAAACTAAGGAAGATAATCTATCTAAGTTTATTGAAGGTTCTATTAATGAACTGCAAGTAGTAAAGATGGCATCAGTTGGTGTCACTATACCAAATCTAAAGTGTTGTATATTTCATCAGATGAACTCTTCTTCTGAAACAGGTATGCAATCTATTATGAGAGCTTGTAATTATATGGAAGACGAAAAAGCCATAATTTACATCCTAGCATATCAAGATACCCAAGATGAAAAGTGGGTAGAGAAAGCAGTGTCTATGTTCCCAAGGGACAAGATCAATTACATTCATTATAAAAACATTTGATATGAGACTCTCTAAGAAATTTGAGAATGGAGCTAAACTTACTCGTAAGGAACACCTCCTTATTTTAACCTTAATTCGTTCACACGAGCTTAGAGTTTACGATAGATTTAGGTTCAAAGAGATTGAAGATGCTCGTGTGGCTAAGCTTCAGAAAAAGAGTAAGAACCTTCCTAAGAAGATGAAACATAGACGTGGAGGTCGCTTAGAGAAGACTATATACGGCTCATATGTAGATCCAACTGATGACGGTATGAGTCAGCAGAAAAATGCTATGAGTTATAAGGAGGCCATTAAGTATGGCTACAGATCTTGTTAATATGTATGATAAAAAGCCGCTTAAACCAGAGTTAATATGATAAAGGAATTTAATGTTGAGGAGGCTAATAAATTATTGACTTTTCGACAGGATAATGAGGCTGTTGATGTTGATACTTATGAATTTTATGTTAATAAGTTTTTAAATGACCAACTTTTAGCTAATCAACCTGATATAGAGTTGCTTATCGAGTCCTTGCAGATGAATATGCATGCTCATCCGACTAACTATCATGAAGACAGGCATAATAAGCAGTGTCAAAAACAAATTGATTTATTAACTAAAGAGTTATGATAAAAGTAGTACTCGTCTTTGGAACAGACGACACAGAAATGGTTACTGATAATCTCAGTGATTTCTTAGGGGACTGCCCCGTAAGTTATAAGATGGATATTGAGAAGATAGCAGACCCACGAATTTGCACTGATTGCGAAGAGAGTCCTTGCTTTTGTAAAAATTAAATAATTTAAGATGTTCGAGACTTCATTTAGAGATTTAATTGTGGATCCAATTACGGATACCATAAAGCCAAAGTCTACCACTAAGGTAACTGTATTAGAAGAACGAAAAGGAACAATTACTGGTGAGTGGGTTATGTCCACTACCCACGCTCCTTTTTATAGGTTGAAGTATGTACTGGACAAGGTTCCAGAAAAGCTGTACACGCAAGTAGTACCCATGCATCGAAGATCTCGTATTCGTATGGAGTTTGGTATTTGGGAAGGCGGTATTTGTTCACAACGACTGATCCAACGAATCAGTGTAGGTGATATGATGAGTTTATTGCCTGACTCAGAGATTGAGAGATTCTTCTTAGAAGGAGTAGGTCTCTATGTTGATGCAACACGTAAGCATTACTACCAAACCCCCGGTAAAGCATATCTTACTACTCAGTTGACTAGGCCTGAGACAGGGATTATTGCCCAGTGTAGACATACTCAACGTTTCTTGGCGATCAATAAATTTAAGGTAATAGGTGCTTACGATTGTAAGGACTACGAACATCCGAGAAATATCTTTGTAAGAGATTATTACAAAAGTGATAATGATTACATTGGAGAGCACGACGATGATGACGAAGACGATGATGATTAAACTTGCGATTGAGCATAAGTTATTTAATCTTCTGAATAAGCAAGCTTGTCAAGTAACCTTAAACACCTTATTACAGGATAGAGAAATTACGATAAACAACGGTGAGTTTTACCTTACTAACAATGTTGTAAATACTTTAGATGTAGAGGAGTTTGCTCGGTTATTTGACGAGCTTTTTTCATTCAAAAGATTAGGAATTAGAGGAAAGAGTGGAGATAAAAGTAAAATTAAGAAAGACGCAATACGTTTCCAATTAGAGACAGGGTTAACCTTTCTTGAAATATTAGACCTAGCTAAACGATACCTAGCATCTATCAATGATCATCGGTATTCCTGCAAGTCTAAGTATTTCTTTTATAAGAACAGTCCTAGACGAGTAGAGCACTCCTATGCTAAAGCCTTTATGGAAGCAGAGGAAGACGAAGTTAGTGAACAAAATATATTTGACATTAATGAGTAAAGCTAAGAAAAGATTTGACCAGTTAAAACAACAAAGGCAAAATAGACTAGACGGTAAACACACTCTAATACCATTCTACCATCATTTTCCTAAGTTGAGTAAGTATGTGCCCGGAATCTTTAAAGAAGCCATCTATGGTATCCTAGCAGGTAGTGGGGACGGTGGACAAAACAATATTTATAAATGAAGATAACCAAGATATACGGATTATACGATCCTAGAGATTTTAAAAAAGTGTATTATATAGGTAAAACAGTAAGTAAATACCTTAATAATAGGCTGTGCTGTCATCTATATGAAGCACGTAATATGACAAAAAGTAATAGTGTTAAAATTCAATGGATTAATTCTCTTTTGATGCAGGGGATAAAACCTCAAATTAAACTAATTACTAAGTGTTATAAAAACTCTAATGTAGTAGAGTCGCAGATAATTACAGACTATTTGAAAAGAGGGAATCCTTTAACTAACACTTATGATATAGGTGGTAAAAATAAAGGAAGGATAGTATCTGTTGATCAAAAGAAAAGAATTAGACAAACATTAAAGGAAAAATATGCTTCTGGAGAGATCATTTCTAAAAGTACAAAACCTATTAATGTATATACTTTTGATAATCAGTTAAGTCATACCTTTCCTTCTTTGAAAGAAACTATTAAACAACTTAAAGTTTCTGAAGATGTAATTAGACGATGCTGCAAAGATCACAATAAACGTCCGTTATGTGGTTATTATTTTAGATATAAATAGTTTAGCCGTCACTAAATTCCGTGAATTGCTGGAACATCCTTCGGGACAATCAGCAGCGAAGCTTTGTAGAAATACACTGAACGTTCAACGACTAGTACATGAAGTCTAAACAGATTAAGCTGTAGATGGTAAAGTGCCACGAGCGCGGAACAATGTTTTATAACATTGATGATATAGTCTGAGCTATACGGTAACGTATAGAAACAGTAATTAAAAAAGCTGTGATAACAAAACTGAAAACAAAGTTGACTAAGTACCTTACAATTATTGTACCTTATCTACTAAACAAATCTCATGGTCTTAAGTTTAAGACCATATACTTTGCCTTAGAAGAAAGTGAAGAAGAGTTTATTGATCACCTAACCCTCCTTCTGCTGAATGAGCGCTATGGTATTGAAATAGACTACCACGATCTTAATTCATACAGAGAGGACTTGATTGACACTTCTGTAATGGATAAGATGTATTCCTTACAATCAGAGGTAGATGAGATTATGTCTCACGTATATATCCATGACGATATATCACATCCTACAGGGATGTATATGAAGTGCAAGGAGTATGCTGAACAATGGGGAACTCTAGTAGACGGTAAGTATGTTCCGCATGACGATGATGAGTTTGTATTAGTAGTCTGTGATCACGTATCTCTTATATCAAAGGAGAGAGATCATGCACTCAAACAAACTCTTACTAAGCATGAAGCTTTAGCTAAATGGTCAACTGACTATTGTCTGAAGGAAATCACTAAGAGACTGAAGTGGACTGTATTTAATGTACAGCAAACTACAATGACTAGTGAAGGTTCAGATAAGAAGAAGATGAATACACTAGAACCTTCTCCTGAAGATCTAGCTACGAATAAGGAATTGTATAGGGATAGATGAATGTCCCTAAAAAACCCCGTGAATTGTCTGGGAACCCCTGAAGAGGGCAATCAGCAGCGAAGCTTTGTAGAAATACACTGAACGTTCAACGACTAGATGTGAGTCCCTATGGGATAATAACTCATCCACGAGCGCGGGGCATTCATATTAATTATGAATGATGATATAGTCTGAACTGCATATATAACAGAAAAAAATGCAGAAGTAGTAATTAAAAAAGCTACGATAACATAATTGATGAAAGTATTACTAGCTCTCTTTAGTCCATTTAAGAATAAGATTGCTGACTATAGAGGATATACTATAGTTAATAGAAGTGGAAGAGGATTAAGAGATGCTTATCGTAATTTAGGTATCCTTAAGAATAGATATGGTCCACCGGGGGTTAATATTGGTTTGCACTTTGATGGTGCAACTGGTAAGTATACAGAATTAGACAAAGACAAACAAGAATTACATTTTACACACGAATAATTACTTTTAATGAGTATTTTTCCCGAAGCGAATAAGATTAAAAAAGAGGATATCAATCCTAACCCTAAGAAGTTGCTTATTGTTAAGCCACCAAAGACAGGAGGTACCAGACTAGCTGGTGCTTTAAAAGATAGCTTTCTACTTGACCTAGATGGTAGTAGTGACTTCTATGAAACAGAAGCAAAGGTATTTGATTTAAAGAAGAATTGGAAAGAGTATAACGAAAAGCAAGTTAAGCCAGTACCGTATGGTGCTTATGCAATTAAGTATCTAAATCACCTACACGCTAAGTGTAAGGAGGAAGGTCCTTTGGCTAAATATTTTATTTTAGATACGGTTACTGAGTTTGAGGAGATTGCTAAGTACTTAGCTCTTATGGAATACAAGAAGACTGCTATGGGTAAGTCATTTACTGAAGACGACATCTCCCTATTACCAATGGGAGCGGGTTATGGTCGAATCAGGAGTGCTTTTCAAAAGCTATATAGTATGCTAGAAGTATGCTATACCGACTGTATCATCTTTATCGCTCATCCTAAGAGCTCTTCTATTCAAGTAGATGGTAAAGAATTACAAGCTACTGATGTAGCTCTTACAGGTAAGCTTAAGCTTATTCTCGCAGGAGATGTAGATGCTATGGGTACGATGTATCGTAAGCCTAAGTCTAACATCAACATTCTGAACTTTAAAACTACGCAGCAAGATCTAGTATCTGGTGCAAGAAGTCCTCACTTGGAGAATCGACAGATTGAAATAAGCGAATTACTAGAAGATGGCACTTTTGTAACCCATTGGGATAAGATTTTTGTTTAAGCGAATTAACTACACAATTTACCTATATATAATTATATTTTATGTCTAACATGTTTAAGAATTATTCAGACGATTTTAAGAAGCAGGAAGCAGAGATTGCAGAGCGTAAAGCCGCAAATACTATCAACCCCGTAATGGTTGGCACAGCCCCTGTAAAGATTTTAGCGATTAACCCAGATCA
>Ga0102810_1000055_pt1 | contig 30912 bp, 26 predicted proteins | sample ColrivemetaGS573_FD_84506 | JGI IMG/M metagenome (GOLD analysis project Ga0102810, IMG submission 84506) | Estuarine microbial communities from the Columbia River estuary - Ebb tide ETM metaG S.573 | ecosystem: Environmental > Aquatic > Marine > Intertidal zone > Estuary | place: USA: Columbia...
AGAAATTACTTTTATAAAACTAGAAAAATGTTAATATTATTTCATTTTTTTATTAGGAATTATAAAATGAATAAAACGATAAAATAAATTTAAAAATGGTAGAAATAAAAGTACGCTTAAAACACTAAACAGAACATGTCCGTTAGCAATTTGACTTGGTGTACTAGTTGAAATTTGAGTCACGAAATTTTCAAAATAATCAAAAAATAGTACCCCTAAAATAATTGGAATAAAGTTGAATAATAAGTGAAAAACACCAGCTCTTATAGCATCTCTTTTCCCTCCAATTACGGCTAATAAAGTATCTGAACAAGTACCTAATTCAGCACCCAACATAACTGCAAGAGCCGCTGAAATACCTATCAGGTTTTGCTTTGCTAACGTTATTAGCATAGCAACTGTTGCACTGGAAGATTGGATTATTAATGTAATTACGCCACCAATAATAGCGCCTTTTAGTGGGCTGTCTATTTTTAATATCCAATTATTAAATTGTTCACTGCTATTAAGTGGAGAAACTGAATTTTCCAAAATAAATAAACCAAAAAAAAGCATTCCGAAGTAAAGTAAAACAGTTCCTATTTTTCTGTTTCTTTTTGATTTTGAAATCATCCAAATTAAAAAACCAATTGTTAGTATAATTACTGCATAAAAACTAATATTTAAAGCAATAAGTTGACTAGAAAAAGTAGTGCCAAAATTGGATCCCATTATTATTCCCATTGCTTGTCTAAAATTAAGAGATCCAGAATTAATAAAAACGATTGTAATAATAATAACTGCTGAAGATGAACCTAAAAGAATAGTTATTAAAGTTCCTATAAGAATAGATGAAAAAATATTTTTTGTAAAACGTTCTATTATTTTTTTTGAATGTGAAGTAAAAATACGTTTTAAAATCAATGATAATTTTCTAATTGAATATAAAAAAAGAATTAAACCTCCAATTACGCTTGTTATTATTGGTATTGCCGATATACTTTGCATGTAACGCTAATTAGCAATTTAATTTAAAAGCCAACTTTATTTTTCAATGCAGGGACTTCCCAACTTATTATTTTCTCTAAAAAATCATCAACTTTTTCAATAATTAGGGTTTCATTTATATTCTTTGGGGAGTAAGTGGATAAATCAGTATCACTTGAATTATCAGTTAAATTATCGATAATTGGATGTAACATGAAAATATTTATATCTCCACTGTATGTTTGAGAAAACACCAAAGAGGCGCCTTGTATAAATTGATACGATGGAATTTTATTTGTACTTTCAATTAATTCCGGTGGAAAAGAATGGAAGGTTATATTTACTGCTTCATTTGAATTAATCCAACTTAATTCTTGAACTTTCCAGCCAATATCATACGTATCAACAATTTTATTTAAAGTAGAAATTAGTAATTTTTTTGTTTCAGTTTCCCAAATAATTTTTTTATCAACTACAGTTTTAATTGATTTTTTATACTCATTTATGCGTTCTTTTAAGGCTGTAGTTTTCAAAATGAAAAATTTAAATTATTGATATCTTTTACTAGATGAGTTTCTTCGTTTTATAACATTATCATTATGATACCTTTTTATGTTGTCACCGTGATAATTATTAATTCTAACCTGTTTGCTTCGTCTTAAATTAACTCCATTAAAACGTGAAGGTAGGACTTCAACACTTAACCAAACTCCATTATTAAAATACATATAATTTCTTAGCGAAAAATCGTAATAAATTTCATAATCTGGAAAATATACATATCTAACTGTTTCAACTCTATTTGGATAAAACCAATGTGGAGGAGGAGTTCCGAGCCTTGAAGAAAATACCACTGGCCCACAACTTTCTAAAGAAATAAGACTTGATATAATAATAACTAATACTATTAAAACTTTTTTTTTCATAACTGTTGCATTTTATAACTACAATTTACAATTAAGTTAAAATGGTTAAAATGATATTCATCAATTTATAATGGTTTGTTTACTCAATTTTTCAACTTTAGATTTTTACCTTTTTTCTTCTTTCAACTTTTGTCGCTCTAATTTTTTAAAGTATCCTCTGAATAAGAAATTATGTTTTAAGGCTTCCAAATTTTCATTTAAACGGATACTTCCTTCTTTAATATTTTTTACAGTAGAATCTATATTATTAACTAAAATTGTATCGTTAATCATATAGTTTAAGGTTCCATCTCCGTTTTTTATTGAGAGCATTAGATTATTCAAATTGGAAATAACTGAATCTATTCCAAAACTAGAAGTATCCAAATTTGTAATAATAGATTTCATCTGCATTGCTGCTATTGAATCACTTAATAATACAGCGGTTAAACTTTCATCATAATTTATAGATTTTATGATTCCATTAAATTCAGTTAATGAATTTGAGGCACTTCTACTTGCGGTTTGTAAATTAGAAATTGTGTTCTTTAATCCTGAAGCCAATTCAGGATCGTTAATTAACATTGCTAAAGTTCCATCTCCTTTTTGAATATTGGTTGTAATTTTTAATAAGTCTGAAGTTAATAAGGAAATATTGTCATTGGTTGTATTTAGTGTTTCCAACATATCATTTGTAGAAATTTTACTATAAGACTGAATGGTGTCTCCAGGAATTAAAGGCTCAGCAAATGCTTTTTCGGGGGCAATATTTATTACCATACTACCAACCAAACCATCAGAACTTATACCTGCAACAGCATTTTTCTTAATATGTATTAAAAATTTTTCTTCAATAATCATATCTACGCAAATAGTGGTGTCATTTATCATATTTATATTTTTAACGGTGCCCACGTTAATTCCAGAATAACGAACATTATTACCTAATATTAAGCCATTTACATTGTTAAAAACGGCGCTGATTTTAAATGTTTTACCAAAAAGATTTTGCCTATTTCCAATAAAGTATAATGCAATAATTAAAATAATTGTACTGAGAATTACAAACAACCCTAAGCTAATTTTTTGTGAACTTGACTTTTTCATAATATTTCTATTTAAAAAATTCCTGTACTTTTTTATCTGTTGAATTTGAGAGTTCTTTAAAAGTTCCTTCTATATAATTAATTCCGTCAATCAATAAAATCATTCTATCAGAAATTACTCTTGCGCAATCCACATCGTGGGTAATTATAAGGGATGAAGTTTTAAATTTGAGTTGAATTCCTTTCATTAGCTGAATAATTTCCTTTGCTGTTATTGGATCTAAACCAGTTGTGGGCTCATCATAAATAATTATTTTTGGCCTTAATATTATGGCTCTTGCCAACGCAATTCTTCTTTTCATACCGCCAGATAGTTCTTCAGGCATTAAATCTATAGCACTTTTTAATCCAACACTTTCTAATGCCTCCAGTACCAATTCTTCACTTTTATTAACATATTCAGGGAATTTTCTTAGTGGAAATTCTAAATTTTCGCGTACAGTCATAGAATCATACAAAGCGCTTCCTTGAAATAAAAATCCAATTTCTGTACGCAGATTATTCATTTCTTTCTGGTTGAGTTTAGTAATATCTTTTCCCATAATTTCTATGCTTCCAGAATCGGGTTGCATTAAATTTACTAGGCATTTTATCATTACTGATTTCCCAGATCCAGATCTTCCCATTAATACCAAATTTTCGGCTTCAAATAAGTTCAGGGAAAACCCATTAAGGACATGGTTATCACCAAAACTTTTTTTTAAATTTTGAATTTTTAAAATGGGTGCTATGTTGTTTTCATTTTTCATTTTTAAATTTCAAAGAAAATATCAGAAATGAATACTGCAATAAAATCGACTATAAACAATAACATTGAGGCATAAACTACAGCGGTATTGGAGGCTTCACCAACTCCAACGGTTCCTTTTTTACAGTTATAACCTTTAAAACACCCAACCAAACCAATAGAAAAACCAAAAAAGAATGATTTAATAGTAGCAGGAATTATTTCGGAGAATTTTAAGGCATTAAATACTTTATTAAAATAGAGTTGAAAAGAAACATCTCCTTTTAAATTTTCGATAAGTGCTGAGCCAAAAAGCGCAATTGCATCACCAAAAATAATTAATAAAGGTAAAATTAAAGTTGCCGCTAAAATGCGTGTAATTACCAAATATTTAAACGGATTTGTACCGGAAACTTCCATTGCATCAATTTGTTCTGTAACGCGCATAGAACCTAATTCGGCTCCAATTCCTGAACTTAATTTACCAGCACAAATAAGGGCAATTATTACGGGTCCGAGTTCTCGTACAATTGAAATGCTAACCATAGATGGCATCCAAGATTCTGCTCCAAATTCACTTAACGTAGGTCTGGATTGTAATGTGAAAACCAAGCCTAATATAAAACCTGTAACTCCAACTAATAACAACGATTTATTCCCCATTTTATAACCTTGAATCAATAATTCTTTAAATTCAAAAGGTCTTGTAAAAACTTCCTTAAAAAAACGTTGTGCAAAAAGAAATAATTCGCCAATTTCTGTTAAAAAAGTCTTAGTTGTTTCTACTATTTTAAGTAAAATTCCCATAAAAGAACTGTAAGTGAAAAGTCACTAATCAAATTTAAAGTGCATAATTACTTTTAAAAATGATATTCATCAATTTTAAGCTGTTTAAAAAATATGAAAAATGATATCCATTATTTAATATTTAAAACTTTTAAAATAAATTTAAAACGGGATATAATTAAATCTTTTAATAAAACTAATATGACATTTCTTAAAATGATATTAAAAAGTGTATTGATTATGTTGTTGTTTTCAACATTTGTTTTAAAATCGACTAATAGAAATATTACACCTGAAAATTTTGTTGAAAGTCATTTAAAAATAGATACCGTAAAATCAATTTTAGTAAAGAAAGACATAGCAATTAAATACTATTTTCAATATTTAGATTCTCTTGTTGAAAGTATAAATAATTCAAATAATGGATCCTTAACTGAGCATATTTTGGTCCGACATAATCCTTGGATAATTGATAGGTTAAAGAATACCGATTATTACAAAATGATGGAGAAAGATTCTTTTGTATATAATCAGAAAGACTTAATTGCGTTAAAAAAGGGGAGTAAAATTATATTTCCTGATTCTTTAGAAATTGAAGAATATTTGACAACATTTAACAACACTTTTTTAGATATAAACATTCCAGAGTATCGTTTACGTATATTTCAGGATTCTTTTATGGTTTATGAATTTCCTGTTAGGGTTGGTCGAAATGAAAGAAAGTATTTGAAAATGGGGGATAGGGTAACGGATTTAAAAACCAAAACTGGAATTGGAAAAATAGTTGCCCATGTTAAAGATCCTGATTATTACAATCCAGTAAACGGCCGCCAATATTTTGTAACGCGAAGAGACGATGATAAAATAACTAAATGTCCTCAAATTCCTTGGTTGGAAACAGAAATTAACGGGTTTAGAAATGGGCAGTTAATTCACCCAACTACAAACCCTAACACTTTAAATAAAGCATATTCTAATGGTTGTATTGGAACTAGGGAAGGCGATGCCTGGATAATATATTACTATGCACCTATTAATACAAAAGTAATTATTAGATACCATTTATTAAATTTAAATGAGCAAGGGGATACCATAAGGTTTAAAAATATTTATGGAATAAAACAGCTAATTAATTAAAGGGATTATTGCTTCTTTTTCAAGAGTTTTTAAAATTTTAACAATGCATTGTTTTGTGGTTTTTTCTATTTTTTTAGGATCAACAATATCATAGGTAGCTAGCCAAACTAATGTTTTTTTGTTTTCATAGGTTAAATTAAATAATGATACTTCTAAGTGAAATACTTTATATTTTTCGAAATAGTTTCTGTCATTATAAATATCTTGATTCAGGAAATAATAATTTTCAAATCCATAAAAGGAATCATTATTTTTGAAAATGTTTCCATCAAAAGGTATTTTTTCTTCAAAACCTTTTATTGTTGCTAAGAGAATAGCATCAAAACCTAATTCGGTTAATTTCTCAACTTCATTTTCAATTTCTTGTTCAACTTGATTTATATTTGAAAAGTCTGGTTCTAATATATTAAATCCTTCACAGGCCAGAATATTTCTTTTAATTAATTCAAATTTCAATTCATTTTCATAAATAGTGCGAGCCTCTTTATTAGGTGTAATGCCAAGAACCAATATTTTTTTTGGTTGATAGTTTATGTATGCATCGTTTTTCCAACTATTTGTAATTTTTGTAGAACCACAACTAATAAAATTCAATACTATTAGTAAATAAATATACTTAAGCATTTATATAATTTAAAAAAATAAAAAAAAGAGCTGCCTAAAATAGGCAGCTCTAAATATTGTTTTACAAAATGTTTCCTCCAGCATCTACTTTAATTCTAATACGTTTTTCACCATTTTCTAGGGTTATTTTATATTTTTTATTGATATTTCCTGTTTCATCATGATAATTTACTAAATAGCTATCCTTTTTAAATATCCAGTTCGGATATTGTTTAGCAACAGATTCAATAACTTCCCTTGGTAAGGCTACATCTTTAAATTTTTCAATAGTACGTATTATATTACCATCTTTATCATATGCAGCTAAAATATGTCCATCTGGTATGTAAAAGTCTACAGAATAGGTATCATAATCATCTCGATAAAACTCTGCATTCTTTAAGTCAAAACTAGCAACTTTTTGTTGTAGTAATGTAACATCAACATCAACATTTTCAAGTCCTACTTTATTTAAATATTTGTAGTTTGTTGCTGAAATTACAACTTCAGATAATTTTTCAGTTCTTATCTGAGCAAAAGATTGGAAGGCAAATCCAAATACTAATAAGCCAATAATTAGTTTTTTCATAATTTCATAATTTTATTATTAATAATTAAGCATATAATTATACTTTAGTTTTATTTATTAAAATTATGACTATAGTTAAATCTTCACAATGAGAGTTATCAATTTAAAATATGAGAATTATTAGGTTTAATAATTAATAGTTTGTAAAATAAAAAACCCAAGCAAGTGCTTGGGTTTTTTATTAATTTATTTTTTATGGCTTATTCATCAATAACAACCCATTCACCTTTTTGAATTAAAGGAATAGCTTGTTTATATTTTACCGATTTATTCTCGCCACTCATTACATTTTTTATAGTAACTTTTTCGTTTCTACCAATTTTACGTTCAGTTCTAACAATAGTTTCAACAACTTGTGGTTGTTGCGTTTGGTTTGTTTGAGTTTGTTCAGAAGTGTTTTTATAATCCTCTTTACTTAATTGAACTTTTTCACGTTTTTGTTCTCTTGTTTGTGAAACTTGGTTTGCATCTTGTGAAGGTAATTCACCTTTAAATAAGAATGAAAGTACTTCCTTATTTACTTTGTCCAGCATACCATTAAACAATTCAAAAGATTCAAATTTGTAAATTAATAAAGGATCTTTTTGCTCATAAGTAGCATTTTGTACCGATTGTTTTAATTCATCCATTTGACGTAAATGATCTTTCCAAGTGTCATCTATAATTGCCAATGTAATATTTTTTTCAAAGTCAGTTACCAAGCCTTTTCCTTCACTTTCATAAGCTTCTTTTAAATTAGTAACTACTTTTAATTCTTTAGTTCATCGGTAAAAGGTACAACTATACGCTCGTATTTATCACCTTGATTTTCGTAAACATCTTTAATAACTGGAAAAGCTGCTTTTGCACTTCTTTCCAATTTTTCTTTATAATGTTTGTAAACAACATCAAAAAGTTGATCAGTAAGTTCTCTTTCAGTAAGATTTTTAAAATCCTCTTCAGAAAAAGGTGAAGAAGTAGATGAAAAACGAATCAATTCAAATTCAAAATTTTGGTAATCGTTTGAAAGTTTGTTTTCACGAACCAATGAGCTACAAGTATCATAAACCATATTTACAATATCTACTTGTAAACGATCTCCGTACAATGCGTGTCTACGACGTTTGTAAACTACTTCACGTTGCGAGTTCATAACATCGTCATATTCTAGCAATCGTTTACGAACTCCAAAGTTATTTTCTTCCACTTTGCGTTGCGCTCTTTCAATAGATTTGGTAATCATAGAATGTTGAATAACTTCACCTTCCTGTAATCCCATTCTATCCATCATTTTTGCAATTCGTTCCGATCCAAACAAACGCATTAAATTATCTTCTAAAGAAACATAGAATTGTGAAGAACCTGGATCTCCTTGACGGCCAGCACGACCACGTAACTGACGGTCAACACGACGCGAATCATGACGTTCTGTACCAATAATTGCTAAACCACCTGCAGCTTTTACGGCATCCGATAATTTAATATCCGTACCACGTCCTGCCATATTAGTTGCAATAGTTACAACACCTGGATTACCTGCTTCGGCAACAATATCCGCTTCTTTTTTATGTAATTTAGCATTTAATACATTGTGATTAATTTTTCTAATAGAAAGCATTCTTCCTAATAATTCAGAAATTTCAACAGAAGTAGTACCAACCAAAACAGGTTGCCCATTTTTAACTAAATTTTCAATTTCATTTATAACCGCATTGTATTTTTCTCTCTTTGTTTTAAAAATTAAATCTTCTCTATCATCTCTAATTAAAGGTACATTTGTTGGTATTTCAACAACATCTAATTTATATATATCCCAAAATTCACCTGCTTCAGTAATTGCCGTACCCGTCATACCACTAAGTTTGCGGTACATTCTAAAATAATTTTGAAGCGTTACGGTTGCGTATGTTTGTGTAGCAGCTTCAATTTTTACATTTTCTTTGGCTTCAATAGCTTGGTGTAATCCGTCGGAATAACGACGACCGTCCATAATACGACCCGTTTGCTCATCAACAATTTTAATTTTATCTTCCATTATTACATATTCAACATCTTTTTCAAAAAGAGTATATGCTTTTAGGAGTTGATTCATTGTATGAATGCGCTCACTTTTTATACTGTAATCACGGTATAATTCTTCTTTTTTATTTGTATTTTCTTTTTTATCTGAATATTCTGTATCAATTTTACCAATTTCCGTACTTAAATCAGGTAAAATAAAGAAGCTTTCATCTCCATCATCACCAGATAAAAATGAAATTCCTTTGTCTGTCAGTTCAATTGAATTGTTTTTTTCATCAATCACAAAGTATAATTCCTCATCTATTTTAGGCATTTCGCGATTGTTATCTTGCATATAAAAGTTTTCAGTTTTTTGTAAGAGTTGTTTAATCCCTTCCTGACTTAAAAACTTAATTAATGCTTTACTTTTTGGTAAACCTCGATAAACTCTTAATAGTAAAAAACCCCCTTCTTTTGTATCACCTTCTGCAATTAGTTTTTTAACTTCAGCCAACACTCCTGTAAGATAATTTCTTTGAATTGAAACAATTTTATCTATACTTGGTTTTAATTCATTAAACTCGTGACGATCAGCATTTGCAGTTGCTCCTGAAATAATTAGCGGTGTACGTGCATCATCAACTAAAACAGAATCCACCTCATCTACAATTGCGTAATTGTGAGGACGTTGAACTAAATCGTTAGGAGAATGCGCCATATTATCACGTAAATAATCAAAACCGAATTCGTTATTTGTACCATAGGTAATATCTGAATTATAAGCTTTTCTACGTGCATCAGAATTTGGTTGGTGGTGATCAATACAATCAACCCTTAAACCGTGAAATTCAAACATAGGCCCCATCCAAGCGGCATCACGTTTTGCTAAGTAATCATTTACGGTTACAACGTGAACACCTTTACCAGACAACGCATTTAAATAAACTGGAAGTGTAGAAACTAGTGTTTTACCTTCACCTGTCATCATTTCAGCAATTTTTCCTTGATGCAATACTGCACCTCCAATTAGCTGTACATCATAATGAATCATATCCCAAGTAACTAGCTTTCCTTGAGCATCCCAAGTATTTGACCATGTAGCTTTTTCATTTTCAAGAGTTATATTATCTCTTGTTGCCGAAAGTTCCCTATCAAATGGGGTAGCTGTTACAGTTATAGTGTCATTTTCAGTAAATCGTTTTGCAGTTTCTTTAATAACCGCAAATGCTTCAGGCATAATTTCAGTTAATATTTTTTCTGAAGATTGATAAGAAGCATCTTCTAATTGGTCAATTTCCGAATAAATTTCTTCTTTTCTATCAACATTAGCTTCGTGGGCTTCTTCTTGTAGTTGATTAATTTTGGTAGTAAATTCAAGGGTAGCTTCTGCAATTTTTTCTTTAAAATACGGAGTTTTAGCTCTTAATTGATCATTTGTTAAATTAGAAACTTCGCCTTCAAAAGCTGCTACATTTTTTACAATAGGTTGTAACAATTTTAAATCACTCTTCTTTTTATCTCCAACAAATATTTTTAGAACTGAATTTAATATACTCATTTTTAATGTATCAATTTATATTATTAACCTTTTAGTTAAGGTATGTGTTATTTTCTTATTTTAATTAGTAAGCGAATTTAAAATATTTAAATTTCAAAAGCTTAAAAATATGATTAAATTATAGTTAAAAACAAAAAAAAGCCTCAATAGATAGAGGCTTTTTTTGAATTTTGATTTTATTAATATTCATCTTCATTCCAGAGATAATCATCTTCGGAAGGATAATCTGGCCAAATTTCAAGAATAGAGTCAAAATTTTCATCTGCATCTTCAATTTCTTGAAGATTTTCAACAACCTCTAGAGGAGCTCCTGTTCTAATTGCATAATCAATTAACTCGTCTTTTGTTGCTGGCCAAGGTGCATCTGATAAATATGATGCTAATTCTAATGTCCAATACATAATCTTTTTTGTATTAAATTTTTTGCAAAAATAATTTTTTTACTCAAAAATCCAAGCTATTTCTTACTTTTTTTCACTAATAAAAAGAACTTATTTTCTTTTCTCTGGAATCCATGGGATTTCTTGAGCTTGATTATCAATAGTCAATTTTCGTGCCAGTACAAATAGGTAGTCAGAAAGTCTATTTAAATAAATAATAATTTGATCATTAATCCTGCTCGTATCACTTAATTGTGTACAAATTCTTTCTGCTCTTCGGCAGATACAGCGAGCTATATGACAAAATGACACTGTTGTATGTCCACCTGGTAAAACAAAATTAGTCATGGGAGGCAAACTTTCATTCATTTTATCAATTTCAACTTCTAAAAGGGTTATTGACTTGGCATTAATTTTATTGATATTTAATCTTTCTTTTCCACTTTTTAAAGTTTCTTTTTCAGGCGGAGTTGCTAGCATAGCACCAAGTGTAAATAATTCATTCTGTATTTTAATTAATACTTTTCCCGTATGTGAATCAACTTTTTGATCTCTAATTAAACCGATATAGGAGTTCAGTTCATCTACTGTTCCGTATGCTTCAATTCGTAAATGATATTTTGGGACTCTTGTTCCTCCAAAAAGGGAAGTTTTTCCTTTATCTCCAGTTTTAGTGTAAATTTTCATAATATAAATTTTATACTCTAATTGTAAAATGTTGTTTTGCTTGTTCTGCTCTAAAAAAAACAATTCCCCAAAAATAAGTATTTATAGTTACAGTTACCTTAGGATGCTTTTTAATTTCTTCCCAAGCTTCTTGCATTTCTTTAGACCAATTGATGTCATCAAAAATAAAAATTGAATTATTATGAATTGATGATAAACATTGATTAAAATAATATAAAGTAGCTGCTTTTTGATGATTTCCATCAAAATAAACTAAATCAAATTTATTTTCCTTTAATATTATTGGCAAACATTTTTTGAAATCATTATTTACTAAATGAATGTTTGAAAACTTAAATTCAAAAAACATTTCCTGAGCAAGTTTGGCTGTATTTTGGCATCCTTCAATGGTTGTAATTTTAGCATTAGGATTTCCAATACTTAATGCAGCTGTTCCTATACCTAGAGATGTTCCTAATTCTAAAACTGTTTTAGATTTAAAATAATCAACAATTCTAATTAATAATTGTGCTCGTTTTTTATTTATGCCAGCAATTTTTGCAATTTCAGCAATTATTCTATTATTAGATTTAAATATTTTAGAACCTTTTCCAAAGTCATTTACTATTATGCTGGTTTTATTTTTATAAAAATAATTTCTTATATTATTTAATACTTTTATTTTTTGTGAATTCGTTTTTGCATTGAAACATTCAGTAATTAAATTGAATACAAATGGTGAATGAACTCCGTATTTGTTTGTTGACGCTATTAAAAATAAAAAATATGAATTTATTTGAAACCACATATAGATTGTAATTTAATGCGAAAATAGCCGAAAAATTATTTTAATACGCTATTAAAAATTATATTTGTCTTGCCCACAATATTATTTTTATGAAGAAACTTTTTTTGTACTTATTATTTTTAGGATTATTATCATCTTGTGTTTCTACAAAACAAATGACTTATTTTCAAGGTGACCCCATTAGTAAAACAGAAATGTATAAATTAAATAATGAGCCGTATAGGTTACAAATTAATGATATTTTGTTTATTGATATAAAAGCTGAAAATCCTGAATTTGTTGCAATGTTTAATACAAGTGGAACAAATGGTGGTGGAGGAAACGGTTATTTTTCTGGTTATACGGTTAATAGACATGGAAATATAAGAATTCCCTATATAGGAGATTTAAATGTATTAGGATATACGGAAAGGGAAATAAGAGAAAAAATTGAAAGTGAATTAGGTAAATTTCTAAAAAATCCCAAATCAGTTTTTGTTACAGTTAAATTATCAGGGATTAATTTTGTTGTAACTGGTGAAGTTGGATCTCCAGGATCTAAAAATTTAGCTCAAAACCAAGTTTCAATTATAGACGCTATATCAAATGCTGGGGAAATTAATGAAGTTGGAAACAGGCAAAATATTACAATTATAAGGAAAACTTTAGATGGTGTTAAAAAGTATTATTTAGATTATACTAAAATTGAATTATTTGAATCAGAAAATTTTTATATTCAACCAAATGATATTATTTATGTTCCACCGCTAAAACAAAAATCATGGGGAATTGGAACAACTGGGTTACAGACTTTCTCTACTGCCGTTACAATTTTATCATTTTTAGTGAGTTCTGTTTTATTGGTTAAAAACTTGTAATAATTGATATGGAGGAAAAGTTTAAATTTATTGAAAGCCCAGCAGAACAAATCTCTAATATAAAAGATTTTATATATCGAATTATTTCCAACTGGAAATGGTTTGTTTTAACTGTTGCAATTGCATTCTCTATTGCTTTCTACATTAATTTATCTACTGAAAAAATATATGGGTTAAAAGCTACAATTTCGGTAAATGAAAAACAAAATCCGCTATTTTCAAGTGGGACTAATATTGCATTTAATTGGGGTGGTGTTAGTGATAAAGTTGAATCCATTAGAAAAGCATTAACCACAAGATCTCATAATGAAAAGGTTGTTGAAGAATTAAACTTTTATATAGATTATTTAAAAGAAGGAAGATTTAGAAATGAAGATATTTATGGAGATTCTCCTTTTGAAATAAAATTACAACCAAATCAATTTCAATTGTTAAATACACTCATAAAAATTGATTTTTTAGATGAGGAAAGTTTTGAACTATCTGTAGATTTTGATACAGAAATGAATTATAAATTATTTAATTACAAAGATGAAAAATCTCAAGATTATAATTTTAATAATTCAGATTTTAATCAAACTTTTTCAATTGATGAATACATAAACTTGCCGTTTTTAAAAGCTCAAATTATAAAAATTAACGATTATGATATTTTAAAAGGAAAGTCATTCTTAATAAAGTTAAATTCAGTACAAAGTGTTACTGGAAAGTATCAAAATGTTAGAACTAATGGATTGTCAGGTACATCACTAATTGAAGTATCTTTAACTGGGCCAAATAAAAATAGAATTGTTGATTTTTTAAATAAAACAATTGAAGTTTTAGCTATAACCGAATTAGAGCAAAAAACAAATTATGCCTACAATACAAAAGCTTTTATTGATGCTCAATTTAAAAATACATCAGATAGTTTAAAATTAATTGAAAGTAATATTCAAGATTTTAAACAACAAAATTCCATTTATAATTTATCTGCTGAAGGAAGTGAAATATTTTCTCAAACCTTGGGGCATGATAAAATGCAAAAGGAATTAAATGACAGAATTGCCTATTTCAATAATTTAGAAAATTATATAAAAACACATACAAATTATTCTAAAATACCAGCTCCTGCAATTATTAATATTGAAGATGGATCTATTTCAGCAATGGTAGGTAAATTAACCCAACTATCAATACAAAAAGAAAAGTTAACTAAAGAAGTAACGGCAAATCATCCTTCATTAATAATGAATAATCAGGAGCTTGAAACTACCAGAAATGTCTTGTTAGAAAATTTAACATCTTTAAGAGAAACTACAATAATTAGTTTAAATAATAGTAAAAGGAGATTAGGAATTTATAACAGTGAGTTAACAAAATTACCAAATAAAGAGCAACGATTATTAAACTACCAACGAAAGTATAGTTTAACAGAATCTAATTATGTTTTTTTAATGCAAAAACGTTATGAAGCTGATATTGCAATAGCAGCTTCAGTTTCTGATATTGCTGTGCTAGATTCAGCAAAAGATATGGGGCAAGGCCCAATATTACCAAGAAAGCCTTTTAACTATATGGTTGCCTTGCTGTTAGGTACCATTGTTCCATTATTTTTTATAATTGCCAAAGAAATATTAGACACACATATTCATAGTGCTGATGAAATTGAAAGAATGTCTCCAATACCAATTTTAGGTATTTTAGGTAAAAAAACAACTGAGAATAATTTAGCAGTATTTTTAAAACCTAAATCAGCGGTTGCTGAATCTTTTAGAGCATTGCGTTCAAATATTCAATTTATGTTTGTTAGAAACGTAAAAACAACTTGTAAAACCATTTTGGTTACATCTTCGGTAAGTGGAGAAGGAAAAACTTTTGTTTCTATAAACATGGCAACTGTTTTTGCATTAAGTGGGAAGAAAACTATATTAGTTGGATTGGATTTACGAAAACCTAAAATATTTGATGATTTTGGTTTAGATAATCAAATAGGGGTCGTGAATTACTTAATTTCTGAAGCATCTGAAACAGATATCATTCAACAAACGGAAATTGAGAATTTAGATATTATTACCTCAGGTCCAATTCCTCCTAATCCTTCAGAATTAATAATTAACACCTTAACCGATGAATTAATAGCTAGTTTAAAAGAACAATATGAATATATAATTATTGATACACCTCCAATAGGGTTAGTTTCAGACTCTATTGAATTATTAAAATATGTTGATGCTTCAATTTATGTTGTTAGACAAAATTATTCTCAAAAAGGAATGCTGAAACTAATTAATGAAAAGTACGAAAAGAAAGAAGTAACTAATATTAGTATTGTTTTAAATGATTTCAATGTAAAATCAAAATATGGTTATGAATATGGCTATGGTTATGGCTATAGTGGATATGGAAAATATTCAAAAGGATATCACCATGATCCACCAACTTCTTTTTTGGGAAAAACATTTAAGAAAATAATAAGGTTGTTTAGATAAAAAAAATAGAATTCTTCTCCTTTAATATGAACTTTATCTATTTGATGATTTACAAAGGAATATGGAATAAAACTATAAGTAGGGATTTCTTTTGTAAGAATAAAATTAGTTTTTTTCCAATACAAATACTACTAGGGCCTGAACACCTCTAATTGCTGTAAACTGATTTACATGAATTTTAGGAATTAACCCATACTTGTTACCAGATTTTAAAATTCACTCAGTGTTTTCAGCTGAAAAATAACCTGCTTCACAAAAAAACATAAATAAATCTGCCAAATTTTCTTTTTCCACAATTGCAAGAATTTCATTAACAACCATATCGAGATAGGTCCTTTTATTTGTTTTATATTCAAGAGGTAAAGCGTGAGTACTTAAAAAAGAAGCTTTTATTGTTATAGGAAAATTTTTATCCAGAATTTTAATGACCAGAAGAATTTTTAGTTACCTCTTTTGTTAAGCCATAACCTGATTTAATTTCTATGGCTCCTGCACCAAGTTTCATTACTTCTTCCAATCTTTTGGGTAATTGTAAGTATAATTCTTATTCAGAAGTTTCTTGAAGTTGTTTTGCTGAATTTAAAATACTTATAATTTTTTTGCAATTTCTTCGTAAGTAAGTCCTTTAATTCTATCAACAAATTCTTGCTCTCTACTTCCTACATAAATTATAAGACTTTGACTATCGCACCAAGTTGGTAGAATCATTTTTCCCGAAACATCAATTGTTTTGTTTACATTCGATTCTTTCAAAAACTGTATTTCACAAAATCTTTTTTAATTGAATTTTCTATAATCAAAAAATCTTTTTTTAAAGTTGGAATATTTTTCAATTGTCTTACCAGACAAAAATATTTTTGGAAAACCCTCAATTTGATTGAGTTCTTTAATATTGATAAATCCGGTTAGCATAATTTATTCTAAAAATGTAACCAAATACTCTGAATAATTTCAAAGTTTTAATTGTGATATTTTTTTTAAATAGAGTGACAAATGTCACTAAATTTAATCGTGAAAAAACTGGTAAACCAGTTAGTATACATTATATTTGCAATAAAATTTTTATAATGAATAAAGCTATATATATTGCAACTAGCGAGGCCAATAGTGGAAAATCTATTGTTGCATTGGGGTTAATGAGAATGCTATTAGGTAAAACTGCTAAAGTAGGATATTTTAGGCCCATTATTGATGATGTTAAAAAAGGAAAAAAGGACAACCACATCAATACCATAATTTCTCATTTTAATTTGAATATACACCCAAACGATGCATATGCTTTTACAAGATCGGAATTTATAAACAAAAGAAATGAGGGAAAGGAAGGTGAAATTTTTGATAAAATTATTGAAAAGTATAAAAATTTAGAAGAGAAAAATGATTTTATGCTGGTTGAAGGTACTGACTTTTCGGGAGAAGGTACTGCTATTGAATTGGATGCTAATATTTTAATAGCTAAAAATTTAGGAATACCTGCAGTTATAGTTTCTAGTGGAGTTGGTAAAACATTAGAAGAATTTGTAAATGGTGTACATATAGCATATGATTCTTTTAAAGAAAAAGAAGTTGAGGTAATTGCTGTTATTGGAAATAAAGTTCAGGAGAAAAATATAGAAATCGCAAAAGCTGGTATAGAGAAAAACCTGCCTAAAGATATATTTGTTAGTATTATTCCCTTAATTACATCTCTTAGCAATCCTACTATGAAAGAAGTAGCAAAAGCAATAGATGCAAAAATATTATTTGGAAATGATCATATAAATAATCAGTCTTCAAAATTTATAGTTGGTGCCATGCAACTTAGAAATTATTTAGGTCATTTATGTGAAAATTGCTTGATTATCACTCCGGGTGATAGAGCTGATATTATTTTAGGAGCTTTGCAAGCAAATATTTCTTCAAATTATCCGAATATAGCTGGAATTGTGCTTACAGGGGGTATAACACCAGAAAAACCAATTGTTAAATTAATTGAAGGTTTGTCTCAAATTGTACCAATTTTGACAGTAAAAGAAGGAACTTTTTCAGTTGCAAATAAAATTGGAGCTATTCGTTCACATATGTATGCAGAAAATAAAGAAAAAATTATAACCTCTTTAGATACTTTCGATAAATATGTAGAAGTTGAAAAGTTAAATGAAAAATTAATTACTTTCAAAAACGATAGTATTACGCCAAGAATGTTTCAATATAATTTATTGAAACGTGCCAGACAACAACGTAAACATATAGTGTTACCTGAAGGAAATGATGATAGAATTATCACTGCAGCAGCAAGGTTGGTTCAAATGGACATTGTTGATATAACTGTATTAGGAAGTCGCGATGAAATTGCCAATAGAATAGCACGCTTAGGATTAACAGTAGATATTAAAAAATTCAATATAATCGATCCAGTAAATTCTGATTACTTTAAAGATTTTACAAATAGTTTGTTTGAAATAAGAAAAAATAAAGGATTAACCATAGATATGGCTGAAGATTTAATGGGTGATGTTTCCTACTTTGGTACAATGATGGTTCATAAAGGCTTAGCAGATGGAATGGTTTCAGGTGCAGCACATACTACAGGACATACAATTTTACCTGCTTTACAGTTTGTAAAAACTAAGCCGGGAGTATCTGTAGTGTCATCCATATTTTTTATGTGTTTAGAAGATAGAGTTTCAGTATTTGGAGATTGTGCAATTAACCCTAACCCAAATGCAGAGCAATTAGCAGAAATAGCAATTTCTTCTGCAGACTCAAGTATTAATTTTGGAATTGATCCGAAAATAGCAATGCTTTCATATTCATCAGGTGCTTCAGGAAAAGGAGCAGATGTGGATATTGTTAGAGAAGCAACAAAAATAGTAAAAGAAAAACGTCCAGATTTAAAAGTAGAAGGCCCAATACAATATGATGCTGCAGTAGATGCAACAGTTGGGAAAAGCAAAATGCCAAATTCAGAAGTTGCTGGACAAGCAAATGTGTTAATTTTTCCGGATTTAAATACTGGTAATAATACTTATAAAGCAGTGCAAAGAGAAACAGGGGCATTAGCAATTGGACCAATGTTACAAGGTTTAAACAAACCTGTAAATGATTTAAGCAGGGGTTGTACAATTGACGATATTTTTAATACTGTAATATTAACAGCAATACAAGCACAAGGTTTATAATGAAAGTTTTAATAATTAATTCAGGTAGTTCTTCCATTAAATATCAATTATTTAAGATGCCTCAAGAAGAAGTAATTTGTTCAGGTTTAGTAGAAAGAATTGGGTTAGCAAATCCAGAAATTCACTATAAATCAGCAAAAGATAGTATTGATAAAATTTGTGAAATTCCAAATCACCAAGTTGGGTTAGAAAAGGTTGTAAAATATTTATTAGATGAGGAAGTAGGAGTAATTAAATCTACTTCAGAAATTGCTGCTGTTGGGCATAGAGTTGTGCACGGTGGTGCTACTTTTTCTAATACAGTTATTATAGATGATAAGGTAAAAGATAAAATTAAAGAATTATTTCCATTAGCTCCATTGCATAATCCAGCGAATTATGAAGGGATTATTGTGTCTGAAGCCATGTTTCCAACTGCAACACAAATTGCTGTTTTTGACACAGCTTTTCACCAAACTATGCCTATTAAAGCATATAAATATGCAATTCCAAATCAATTATTAAACGTAAATAAAATTCGTAGATACGGTTTTCACGGGACAAGTCACAAATTTGTTACTGAAAAAGCAATAGAATACTTAGGTGAAGAAAATAGTTCTAAAATTATTACAATTCATCTTGGAAATGGATGTAGTATTACTGCTGTAAAAGATGGTGAAAGTATTGATACTTCCTTAGGCTTTGGACCAAATGAAGGTTTAATTATGGGCAGTAGAAGTGGCGATGTTGATCAAGCAATTATATTTCATTTAGTGAATAATTTAAATTATAGTTTAGAAGAAGTGAATAACATGCTCTTAAGAGATAGTGGGATGACAGGATTAACTGGTTATAGCGATTTAAGAGATATTGAAAAACTTGCTACTGAAGGTAATGTAGATTGCCAGTTGGCTTTGGATATGAGCGCTTATAGAATTAAACAATACATTGGTAAATATGCAGCTGCTTTAAACGGGGTAGATGCTATTGTGTTTACTGCAGGAGTAGGTGAAAATTCTATTCTTACCAGAAAAATGGTTTGTGAAGGTTTGGATTTCTTTGGAATTGAAATAGATGAAAAGAAGAATGATGTAAAAGCAAAAAAACTTACAGAAGTTCATTCAAATAATTCAAAAGTGAAAATTTTAATAATACCAACTAACGAAGAGCTCGAAATTGCAAAACAATCTTATCAATTGTTGAATTAGTAAGATAATAATTCTTAATAGAAGCAATCTATAAAGTATAGAAATGCGTCATGCTTAATTTGATTTAGCAGCTCATTAAAATGGTAATCAATTTAGGTTGGCTAAAATTCCACTTTTTAGATAGCTTTTTTTTAACTTTATTCATTCAAAGAACCAGTCATATTTTCGGGTTTAACCCAAGCAATGTATTCTTCGGCAGTAACATAACCCAATTTAACAGCCGTTTCTTTTAAAGTAGTTCCGTTTTGGTGTGCTGTATTTGCAATTTCAGCAGCTTTATAATACCCAATTTTTGTATTTAAAGCAGTCACTAACATTAAAGAATTATTAACTAATTCTGTAATTCTTGCATAATTTGGTTCAATTCCAACAGCACAATTTTCATTAAAACTAGCACATGCATCACCTATTAAACGAGCAGATTGAAGAAAGTTTGCTGCTATTACAGGTTTAAAAACATTTAATTCATAATGCCCTTGAGTTCCAGCAATAGTTATTGTAACATCGTTACCCATAACTTGTGCACATACCATAGTTAGGGCTTCAGATTGAGTAGGATTTACTTTCCCTGGCATTATAGAACTTCCTGGTTCATTAGCAGGAATAATTAATTCTCCAATTCCAGAACGTGGTCCAGAAGCCATCATTCTAATATCGTTTCCAATTTTATTCAAAGCAACCGCTAATTGTTTTAGTGCTCCATGACTTTCAACAAGGGCATCATGAGACGCTAATGCTTCAAATTTGTTTTTAGCAGTTATAAAAGGTAGATTAGTAAAATCAGCTATTTTTTTTGCTACAAGTAGATCATAACCTTTTGGTGTATTTAATCCAGTTCCAACTGCAGTTCCACCTAAAGCTAATTCAGCTAAGTGAGGTAACGTATTTTTTAAAGCTTTTAACCCGTGATTTAATTGCGAAACATATCCAGAAAATTCTTGTCCAATAGTTAAAGGAGTTGCATCCATTAAATGAGTTCTACCAATCTTAACAACATCCTTAAAATCTTTAGATTTTTTATGAAGTGTATCTCTTAATTGTTCAATTCCAGGAATTGTTATGTCTGTTATCATTTTATAACAAGCAATATGCATTCCAGTTGGAAAAGTATCGTTACTAGATTGAGATTTGTTTACATCATCATTTGCCTTTAAGATAGGCTCACCTATACCAATTATTTTTCCAGCTAATTCTTGTGCACGGTTTGCAATTACTTCATTAACATTCATATTGCTTTGTGTTCCTGAACCAGTTTGCCATATAACTAAAGGAAATTGATTATCATGTTTCCCTTCTAAAATTTCCTCGCATACAGCAGAAATTAAATCCCTTTTTTCTTTAGAAAGCACTCCTAAATCACAATTTGCATGTGCAGCAGCTTTTTTTAAGTATGCAAAACCATATATAATTTCTAAAGGCATAGAAGCTACTGGTCCGATTTTAAAGTTATTTCGTGAACGTTCGGTTTGTGCTCCCCAATATTTATCAAAAGGAACTTCTACGGTACCCATTGTGTCTTTTTCTATTCTGTATTTCATATGTTTAAATTTTTATTACGTTTGTTCATTACTACCCAGGGAGGAATGAACAAACGTAAGCTTCAAAAAATGTAATAATCTATATTATTGTAAATAAATGGGATAAATTAACCTTTTTAATACTAACTATTTTCTACTTCCATTGTATATTTGCAAGAGAAAAATAAAGTTACAAAAAATTATATAAGATGTCTGAATTTAAATATCAAAAGCCGTTTCCTATTACAAAGGACACTACAAAGTATCGTTTATTAACTACGAACCACATTTCTGTGGTGGAGTTTGATGGACGTAAAATTTTAAAAGTTGCACCTGAAGGTCTTGAAATGCTTTCACAAGAAGCATATCATGATGTGTCCTTTTATTTACGTGCTTCTCATTTAAAAAAATTAGAGGATATTCTTAAAGATCCAGAAGCTACTGATAATGACCGTTTTGTTGCATATACAATGTTATTAAATCAAATGGTTACATCAGCTGGTGAATTGCCTACTTGCCAAGATACGGGAACTGCAATTTGTGTTGCAAAAAAGGGAGAAGATGTTTATACTGGAGCAGTAGATGCTGAATGGATTTCTAAGGGAGTATTTAATACTTTTCAAACAGATAATCTTCGTTTTTCTCAAATTGTTCCTCAAACAATGTTAAAAGAGAAAAACTCAGGCACTAACCTTCCTGCTCAAATAGATATTTATGCTGAACCAGGTAATAAATATGAATTCTTATTTATAACAAAAGGTGGTGGTTCAGGAAATAAGACCTACTTGTATCAAATGACAAAATCGTTGTTAACGGAAGAAAACTTAACAAATTTTGTAAAGAAACACATTATGGATTTAGGAACTTCAGCGTGTCCTCCTTACCACTTAGCATTTGTGATTGGTGGAACTTCTGCCGAAGCAAATTTAGCAACTGTAAAAAAGGCATCTGCTGGTTATTTAGATCATTTACCAACTGAAGGTAATGATGGTGGACAAGCATTTCGTGATTTAGAATGGGAAGAAAAAATAACAAAAATTTGTCAAGAAAGTGGAGTAGGAGCTCAATTTGGAGGTAAATATTTTGTGCATGATGTACGTGTAATTCGTTTACCTCGTCACGCAGCATCTTGTCCAGTTGGATTAGGAGTGAGCTGTAGTGCTGATCGTAATGTAAAAGGAAAAATTACTGAAGAAGGTATTTTTCTTGAACAATTAGAAAAAAATCCAGCTCAATATTTGCCAAAAGAAGCACCGCATTTAAAGGATGCAATTGAGTTAGATTTGGATCAACCAATGGAAAAAATTCGTAAAGAACTTTCAAAGCATCCAGTTAAAACACGTTTTAATTTAAGAGGAACATTAATTGTTGCTAGAGATATGGCACACGCTAGAATTAGTGAAATGTTGGCGAATGGTGAAGAAATGCCTCAGTATTTTAAAGATCATCCTGTCTATTATGCAGGGCCAGCAAAAACACCTAAAGGAATGGCGTCTGGTAGTTTTGGACCAACAACAGCTGGCCGTATGGATCCTTATGTTGATCCATTCCAGAAAGCAGGTGGTAGTATGGTTATGGTTGCGAAAGGAAACCGTTCACAACAAGTAACAGATGCTTGTAAGGCAAATGGAGGTTTTTATCTTGGTTCTATTGGAGGACCAGCTGCAATTTTAGCTAAAAACAGTATTAAATCTGTAGAAGTAGTTGACTTCCCAGAATTAGGAATGGAAGCTGTTCGTAAAATTAGAATTGAAGATTTTCCTGCATTTTTGTTGGTTGATGATAAAGGAAATGATTTCTTCGCAGAATTTAATAGTTAATTAATAATAACATTTAATTTATAAACACCAAATAGCTTTCTTATTTGGTGTTTTTTTATTCATTTAGTTTATTTAATCATTATATAAAATAAATAAACAAAGACTTGTTCTAGAAATTGATTTAATGAAATTAAGAATATTCAAATGAAAAGGAAATGTATAATTGTGTAATTTTATAGGACTTGAATAAAAAAAATAAAAAGTACTGTAGTTAATAAAAAATAAATATTATTTTTGTAAAAATTAATTTAAGTTTTACACGTAATGGATTTATCACAATTTTCTGGTTTTTTAGTATTCTTAACAATCTTTACAATGGGATTTTGGTTAATGATATTTTTACTAACATTTGTAATTCCTTATTGGTTAGTAGGTTATTTTAAAGAAGCTTGGAAATATAGAAAAGAAGGAAAAGCAGTACCAAAGAAATAATTATATTATTTTATATATAAAAAAAGGGCAACTAATTAATAGTTGCCCTTTTTACTTTTAAGCTTTAAACATTTCTTCTTCGCCTCCGCCTTCAAATTCACCTTGCTGTCTTTCTCTTTTCTTTTTCTGATTAAATCTATAAGTAAAATTCAACATTATTTGACGTTGTCTCCATTGAAATTCACCAACTGATTCTGTTGTTGGAGAATAACTGGTAGATTTTCTTTTTCTTGAATTTAATAAATCACTAACATTTAAAGATAAGGTTCCATTTTCATTCATTATATCTTTACTAAACGCGAGGTTTATACTAACCATACCTTCACTTTTAGATTGAGCTCCTTCAGATGGTCCCATATACATAGCTCTTGTTTGCCAATCTATTTTCCCTGGTAATGTTACACGAGATTCCAATCTTGTAAACCAACTTACATCGTCTGAGTCATAATTTACATTATCATACTCACCCTCAGTAACAGATTTAAAAAAGTTAAAACTGTTAGAAAGTCTCCACCATTTATAAGGATTGTAATTTGCAGTAAATTCAAATCCGTATCTGTCTTGAGAACTTAAGTTTACAGGGTTTCTAATAATTACTAATGTTGGCACATCGTTTATTAGCCTCGTATCTTCAGTTTGTACCATTTCAATATTATTTATTGCATGTTGGTAATAAATTGAAGAATTTAAGGTAAATTTTTCCCATCGTTTTAAATATCCTAAATCAAAAGAATTTGTATAAGTTGGATCTAAATTTACGTTTCCTTTTCTAATATAGGTTTCACTTGTCCTAGATTCAAATGGATTTAAAAACCAATGACGTGGACGTCTTAATCTTTTGCTATACCCTAATGTTAAACTTTCTGAATCATTAAATTCTAAACCTAAATTCACAGTTGGAAAAAGCTCAGTAAACTTTTTATCATAATTTTCATTGGTTTGGATTAAATCAATTTTTCTATCTGTTGTTTCTGCTCTTAAACCTAATAAATAAGAAAACTTATTTATTTTTCGACCATATTGAGAATAGATAGAATAAATATTTTGCTCAAAATCTAAGGTGTTAGAAAAATTGGTGTTGTTATAAAATTGATTCGTATTTTCATTAAAGTCCTCAACTAAATAATCTGTATTTAACTGATTTAAATCTGCTTTAAAACCAAACTCAAATTGAGAATTTTCACCAAGAGGTAATACATAATCACCTTTAATTAAAATGTCTTTGGATTCTTCATCTGTAGTATTTTTTTCTGGAGCATTTTCAATATAACTTGGAAAAGTATCAAAGTCAGAAATATATGCATTGCTATCTTCAATACTTTCTCCATATTGAAAATCTAATGTTAATTTATGTCCATCTTTATTAAAGTCTTTAGTGTAATTTAAGGCATATTCCAAGGTTTTATCTTCATCTTTCTCAAATTCGACGCGTTCATAGGTTCTGTTTAAAATGTTTTCTAATCCCAACTCATTGCTTACATTTGTTGACACATCGTCGCCTTTAGATTTTCTATAAAGTACTGTTCCAGTTAATGAGCTGTTATCAGACAAAAAGTACTCTATTCCAAATCGTGTATTAAAATTATTATTCTCTCGATCATATTCACTTTTTTCATTTCGATAACTTGAAATAGCACCAAATTCATCAAAAAATGTAACGTTATTTGAAGAATTCCCAGGCGCATTTCTGTAATTATAACCAGTACTTGTAAAGAAGTTTGCTTTATTGGTTCTAAAGTTTAAATTTATTGAACCTCCAAAGTTATCTGGATTTCCAGCAGAAGCAGTAAAAGATCCGTTAAAACCTTGTGCTTTACCTTTTCTTAATATAATATTTAAAATTCCAGCAGTGCCTTCAGCATCATAACGAGCAGAAGGGCTTGTAATAACTTCAACTTTTTCAATGGCATCAGCAGGCAGTTGACGTAGCGCATCAGTACCACTTAACCCAACTAAACCGGAAGGTTTTCCATTCACTAATATTCTAACATTTTCATTTCCACGTAAACTCACATTTCCTTCAACATCAACTGAAACAGAAGGGACATTATCTAAAACATCAGAAGCGGTACCACCTTTAACTGTCATATCCTTTCCAACATTGTATATTTTTTTATCTAAACGTATTTCAACGGTACTTTTTTCAGCAATTATTTCAACTTCATTAAGTGACTCAGCATCAATATTAAGTGAAATAACACCTAAATCTGTATTTCCTGTAATTTCTTTATTTTTATATGTTATAGTTTTAAAAGAAATAAATTCGATAGATATATTATATGTACCTTTTGAAACTTGAATTTCAAAAGAACCACTATTATCAGTAATACCTCCAGTTACAATGTTTCCATCTAAAGACTTAATAACTATGGTTGCATATTCTAAGGGTTGCTTTGTTTCATTATCTATTACTTTTCCTGTTATGGAAATTTTTTCAAAAGTTTCAGCACTTTTTGCGTTTGAAGTTGATGCAAAAAGGCTTATTAAAACTAAAAATACAAGATTTTTCATGAATGATTTTTTTGTTAATTATTATGCAAATATACTTTAGATTTGTAGAAGAAAGTGTTAACTAGTGTTAACGTTTGTTTAATTAATTATAAATTATGTTAAACAAAAATAGAAATACTTATGATTATTTAACTAATTATAAATGAAGTATTTACCTTAATTTAATAGTAAGAATAGGTAAATAAAATGTGTTTTATTACAATTTTGGTATAGTTAAAAAAAACTTAATTTTTATAAAATGGATTTTATAATTTCTGGTGGACGACCAATTACGGCCTTCCCATCATTAATTACAATTGGTCTTTCTATAAGTTTTGGATAACCAACCATTGAGTCAATTATTTCTGAATCGGATAATTCCTTGCCTTTGAAATTTTCTTTCCAAACGGCTTCATTTTTTCTAACCAAATCTATAGGTGCAATACCTAATAATTTTATAATTTCTTGTAATTCTTTTTTTGAAATAGGAGTTTCTAAGTATTTTATAGTTTCAAAAGAAAGTTTGGAATCTTCTAAAATGGCTAAACCTTGTCGGCTTTTACTACAACGTGGATTGTGATATATTTTCATTTATAAATTTTATTCAAAAATAAGGAAATATTTAGGAAGATAGTTAATTTAGTAATTTGGTTTATTTTCCTTTCTTTCAAAATCTATTTTTCTGTCTTTTTTGCTCTGGTTAAACCTGTAGGTAAAAGATAATAATACTGTTCTGTATTTATTATTTATTAAACTTTTCGAAAAATAATTAGTATTAAATCGATTTCTATTCGTTTCTCTAGATTTAAAAACATCATCTACTGTTAAACTAATTGAAGCTTTATTGTTAAATAAATCTTTGTTTACAGCTGCACTAGCATATGTATAGGCTTTTTTAACAGAATAAGCACCTTTTGATTCTAAATAATGTATTGCGTTTATTTGTAGATCAAATGCATTTGGTATTTCAAGTTGTGTTAACAAGCTGAAATTACCATTAATACTTGCATGATTAAAATCTAAAATAATATCTTGTTTTACAGTATTAATGGTTTTAAAAATACCTTTTTGATCATAATTATAAATATTTATACTCCCTGAAAAATTTAAAATATTTTTTGGTTTATAAGTTACATTTACACTAACTCCATACATATCAAAAGTACCGACGTTTGCTATAGTGCTAATAATTTTATCAGCTCCATCAATAAGTACTCCAGTTTCATAAGTAACATCTTGCCAATAATTTTTATATCTTATGAAGCTTAATGATGGTGCAAACGTTAATTTATTTCCATAATATAAATAACCTAAACTGTAGTTATCTATATTAATTGGGTTTAAATCTGGGTTTCCAATGAAAGATGAAGTTTCACTATATTTTTGTTCAAAAGGCTGTAATCTATAATAATCAGGAATTTCAAAAACATTGTTGTAGCTTAAACTTAAGCTTTTTAAATCATTAAAACTGTATTGCAAATAAATTGAGGGGGCAAATTCATTAAATTGTTTAGTTTGAGTTGAATTTAAGTTTTGATAATTAACACTTGTTTCAGCAAATTCTCCTCTTAAACCTATACCCAAGTAAAACTTTTCTGCTTCATATTCATATTCAATAAATGCAGCGTGAACATCTTTTGTATAATCAATATTATTATTAGAATTAGTTCCTGTATAGGTAAATGGAATTTTTTCAAATTCACCATTATACCCAATCGTATATTTTGATGATTTTCCAATTGGATTTTCCAATTTAATATCAAATACTTTATTATTCCAAGTGTTTTTTTCTACATATTCTTCATTAGTATAATTAATATTGGAATTTGTAATTGTATTGTTGAAATTATCAACATCTTTTGTATAATTTATAAAGGATGTTATTTTTTGCCCCTCTTTTTTAAAATTATGTTCAAAATCTACTACAAATTCAATTACATCATTATCAAATATTCCAGCATGGTATCTGTCATTTGAATTGAAAAGCAAATGGTATTCATCAAAAACACTTGATTTAGTAAGCGTATTTCTTTTTTGATTAATATTTTGAAAATTTATACTAGTAGTTAATGTAGTTCTATTTGACAGATAAAAATCTGAACCTATAGTTCCATAAAATGCATTGTTTTTACTATTAAACTCACTACTTTCATTTAAAAATGAAGTGGTAATGTTATTTGCGAAATATTCATTTTCAGAAAAAGATTTTATTATAGGATTGCTATGGTTGAAAGAAGCATTGGTAAAAAAGTTTATTTTTTTTGTTTTACTATTTAAAGTAATTAAACTACCATAATAATCTTTAAATCCTGCGGTTGCTGTAATGGATGCGTTTAAACCTTCGTCCTTCCCTTTTTTCAAAATAATATTAATAATACTTAAAGCTGAAGCTTTATATTGTGCTCCAGGACTCGTAATTACTTCAATATTTTCAATTGAACCTGCTGGTAAAGATTTCAACGCATCAGTTTTGGTTAATGAAGAAGATTTTCCATTAATCATTACTTGTACATTTCCTTGACCTTGAACGGTAACGCTTCCATCTGGATCTACTGATACCGAAGGAATATTATTTAGTACATCAGTTGCAACTCCTCCAGCAGCAGCAATGTCTTTATCAACATGAAAAACAATTTTATTTGGCCTAAATTCTATTGCTTTTTTTTCACCTATAATTTCAACTTCATCCAAAAATTCAGTATCAACTTCTAATGCAATTGTACCAATATTTAAATTTCTATTTATTGAAGAAATATTTATGTTTTTTGATTTGTAAGAAATAAACTCTATGAAGGCATCGTAAGTTCCTTCTTTTACATCGATGCTAAAATTACCTCTTGCATTTGTAATTGTACCGCAATTTATAGCATTGGAATCTATTTTTTTAAATATTATTGTTGCATCTTCTAAAGGTATTTTGGTAGCGGCATCTATAATTTTTCCTGAAACTGTAAAAGTTTGTACATTTTTAGTTTGGCTAATATTTATTAATGGGGTTAGTATGATTAGTAATAATAAAATTCTTCTCATATTAAAAAATGTTTATTTTTTCATAACAATTTTGCTAGTTATTTTAGCAATAATTTAATCTTTATTTTAAACAAAAATACTAATTATTACCAATTGATTGCTATTTGTTTAAAATAATTTACTGTTTGTTAGTTTATTTTTATTTTGTTCTTTCTAAAATAAAGCATTTATTAATATTGTTGAATACTTTTTTTAAGGCAAAAATTATTTTTATAATGAATTGCGTTTAATTTTAATTCAAGTGCAGCTATCACGTTTTCTTTATTATCATCAATAAAAATAGCCTTTTCGGGAGTAATATTGTACCTATCAATAATAAGCTTGTATATTTCTGGAAATGGTTTTCTAGTTTTTTCTTGCCCAGAAACGACCACACTATCAAATTCTTTAAAAAAGGGAAATAATTCTAAGGCTTTATCCCATTTTTCTGCACTCCAATTTGTTAAAGCGTATATTTTGTATTTTTTTGAGGCTGTTAATTCTCTAAAAAGTTCAACATTTTGAAGTATAGGTCCAGAAAACATTTCTTCCCATCGTTCATAAAATTGCTTAATTTCTTTTTGATATTCTGGGAATTCAGCAATTTTTATAGAGTTTGCTTCTGCAATGGTTCTACCCGCATCTTGTTCGGCATTCCATTTGCTTGTACAAATTGTTTTTAAAAACCATTGTACTTTTTGCTCATCGCCAAATATTTTTCTATATAAATATTCAGGCTTCCAATCAACTAAAACCCCTCCCAAATCAAAAATAATAGTATCAATTTTAGCACCCATTACAATTCGTTATTATCTTCAGATTGACCTTGCTGCATTAAATAAGCCTTTATAAATCCATCAATTTCTCCATTCATAACAGCATCAACATTTCCTGTTTCGTGAGAAGTTCTAACATCTTTTACCAATTTATAGGGATGCATTACATAATTTCTAATTTGAGAAACAAAATCTATTTTCATTTTTCCTGCTTCAATATCACTTCTGGCTTCCTGTTGTTTTCTTAATTCAATTTCATATAACTGTGATTTCAACATTTGCATGGCTCTATCTCTATTCTCATGTTGTGAACGAGTTTCTGAACAAGAAATTTGAATTCCTGTTGGTTTATGGGTTAGTTGCACTTTTGTTTCAACCTTGTTCACATTTTGACCACCAGCACCACTAGAACGTGAAGTAATAATTTCAATTTCAGCAGGATTAATAACAATTTCAATGCTATCATCAACCAATGGGTAAACATAAACCGAAGCAAAACTAGTATGGCGCTTTGCGTTGCTATCAAAAGGAGAAATTCTAACCAAACGGTGTACACCATTTTCACCTTTTAAATATCCAAAAGCGTATTCACCTTCAATTTCTAGGGTCACAGTTTTTATCCCAGTAACATCTCCCTCCTGGTAATTTAATTCACGAATTTTAAATCCTTGTTTTTCCGCCCACATTAAATACATTCGCATTAACATTATTGCCCAATCACAACTTTCAGTACCACCGGCACCTGCAGTAATTTGAATAACAGCACTTAAACTATCTCCTTCTTCTGAAAGCATATTTTTAAATTCTAGGCTTTCAAGTAAATCAATTGCTTTATCGTATAATTTTTCTACTTCTTGTTCGGTAGCTTCTCCTTCAGTATAAAACTCAAAAAGTATTGCAGTTTCTTCAAAATAGGTTTTTAAAGTATTGAAATCGTCCACCCATTTTTTTTTGGACCTCAGTTCTTTCATTACAATTTCT
>Ga0102810_1000056_pt1 | contig 30853 bp, 29 predicted proteins | sample ColrivemetaGS573_FD_84506 | JGI IMG/M metagenome (GOLD analysis project Ga0102810, IMG submission 84506) | Estuarine microbial communities from the Columbia River estuary - Ebb tide ETM metaG S.573 | ecosystem: Environmental > Aquatic > Marine > Intertidal zone > Estuary | place: USA: Columbia...
ACAGAGCACAATATTATCAATTAGATGAAAAAGGGGTAACTTTTATAGAAAGAGCTATTCGGTACGGAAATAAATATCAGGAAAATAAAAATTCAGCCCAAGTTTCCCTTTTTGGCGAAACTTCTGAAATTCAATTTCCAGAACCTGAAATTCCACATGCAGAAAAGTGGAGTGTTATGGAAGAACTTTCTAGGGAAAAAGAGCTTGTTGGTATTTATATTTCTGGGCATCCTTTAGATGATTTTAAAAACGAAATTAAATACTTTTGCAATTCAACAGTAGCTGTTTTTAAAGATGATTTAAATAAATATGTAGGTTCTAATTTAACTTTTGCAGGGATTTTGTCTGATGTTCAGCATAAAACTTCCCAAAATGGTAATAAGTGGGCATCCTTTTTTGTAGTTGATTACAATGATAGTTTTGAATTCAGAATATTTAAAGATGATTATTTAAAATTCAAACCTTATTTAATTGAAAATGAATTTCGTCAAATAAGAGTGAACATAAGTCCTGGATGGAGAAATAAAGATGGTAAACTTGGAGAACCAAGAATTACTTTTACTGATATTCAAATTTTGCAAGATGTATTGGAAAAACAAGCTAAAAAATTAACAATTAAATTAGACATTAAGCAAGTTAACTATATAAATATCAATGAATTAAATGGAATACTTAAAAAAAATGAAGGAAGTACTCCTTTAGATATTTTGGTATTTGATATGGAAGACGAAGTAAAATTAAATATGCATAGCAGATCCGTAAAAATTAATATAACAAACGAGTTGTTGAAAACATTTGAAACCGAAGAAATTAGGTTTAAACTTAATTAATGAGAAATAGATTTATGAAGAAAATTACTATTGCCTTTTTAATATTGAGTTTTACTATTTGTTTTGGGCAGTCTAAGTCATCCTACTTTCAGGCCGACACATTTTATGGAAATGTTTTACGCCAAAATCCTGATGCTCTTATTGTAATTCAAGGGCATCCAACAGGCTTTTTTTTAAGCTACAATAAAAGGACTTTTGGTGAAGAAAATTGGCAAGAACATTATAACTATCCTGATTTTGGTTACTCAATTGGCTACCACGATTACAAATCTGAAATAGTTGGAAAATTATATTCAGTTTACGGTCACTATAATTTTTACTTCTTTAATAGAGAAAATAAAAATCAATTTATTTTAAGAACAGGAATTGGTTTAGCATACAACACAAATCCGTATGATAAAGTGACAAACAATAAAAACACTGCTTTTGGAACTCATTTAAATTCAAGTACGTATTTTAAATTATACTTTCAGCGAGAAAATTTAATTCAAAATATTGGTATTAATGCAGGTTTAACTTTTACACATGCATCAAATTCTAATGTAAAATCTCCCAACTCTGGAATGAATGTTTGGGCAGTTACCTTAGGTTTAAATTATGATTTAGATACCGATAAAGAACCAAAAACCTTTATTCCATCTTCTGAAAGCCTCTATTTTAAACAACCTATTAAATATAACCTCGCTTTTAGAACTGGCGTAAATGAATCTGGCATAATTGGAAGTGGCATTAAACCATTTTATGTTTTTTCAGGTTATGCAGATAAACGACTTAACAGAAAATCGGCCATTCAAATGGGAGCTGATTTATATATTTCCCCTTTTTTAAAAGAATTTTATGATTTAAACTTAACAATTCCTCATACACACTTTACTGAAACTAATGATTTTTCACGAGTTGGTTTATTTGTTGGACACGAACTTTTTATAAATAAATTTTCTATTGAGACACAAATTGGCTACTATGTGAAATACCCATTTAAACACCGTAGTTTACTATATGAAACACTTGGTTTAAAAAGATATATTAATGATAAATGGTTTACCTCAATTCGCTTAAAAGCACATTTTGCAGATGCTGAAACTGTTGAATTTGGAATTGGTGTAAGACTTTAATAATTGTTTATGAACAAAAAATATCTTTTATCTTTTTTACTAAATTTATCTTTCTTTGTGATTTTTTCACAAAATGAAATAGATAAATTTAACAATTTACAAACTGATTTTTTTATTGGAAAACCTATTGAGCACGACAAAAAATTAGACAATGCTATTCAAGGGAATTCTTATGGTTTTTTATTAAGTTGGAATGAAAATTCAACAAAAAATTCAAAATTTAATACTTTATTTAATTACCCTGAAAGAGGGTATTCTTTGCTATATCAAAATTTTAATTCTTCAGTGTTAGGTGAAGTTTATGGTGGCTACCGCCATTTTACTTATAAATTAAACCCTACAAAGGAAAACCCATTAAAATTAACTACCGCTTTTGGATTGGGTTATGTCACAAAAAAATATGACGCTATATATAACGATCAAAACATTGCAATTGGCTCAAATTTAGTTGCTTCAGCCTTCGTTAAATTACAGTATTTTCAGTTTTTAGTAAATAAAAAAATCCATTTAAATACGGGTTTAAGTTTACTCCATTTTTCAAATGTTAGTTTAAAAAATCCAAATTTAGGAATAAATACAGTTTCACTACATTTTGGTTTAAATTATGCTTTAGGAACACCAAAAAATATTCCTTCAAAACCAAGAGATTCTGCAAATTTCATTTCTCAACAAATTAAATACAACTTAGTGATTAGAAGTGGCTTTAATGAATCATTAATTATTGATAGTGGATTGTATCCTTTTTATACGGTTTCATTTTATGGAAGTAGACAAATGAATATTTATTCTACTTTAACTTCAGGCTTAGATTTTTTTGATTCAAAATTTTTAAAACATCATATTTCCTATATTAATTTAGAGGAAGGAAAAAACTATAATGAAGATGATTATAGAAGAGCTGGAATTTTTGTTGGACACGAATTAACACAAAATAATTTCGCTTTTATTTCACAAATTGGTTATACTTTTTACGCTGAATATCCATATATAAGTAGAATTTATGAACGTTTTGGCTTTAAATATAAATTAAATGAACATTTATTTACAGAAATTACAATGAAAGTAAATTTGTTTAGAGCTGAAGCCCTGGAATTTGGAATTGGCTACAAATTTTAATTGAAAAATACTAAATGAAAAATATATTATACATAAGCTTCCTAGTTTTACTCATTTCATGTAACAATGAAAATGCAAGTGATTGTTTACAAACTTCAGGAAAAATAGTACAACAAGAAATTGAAGTTGCCAATTTTGATAAAATTGTAGTCCATAAAAAAATAACACTATACATTACTGAAGGCCCTACACAAAAAGTCATTGTTGAGTCTGGTAAAAATTTATTAAATGATATAACTGCAAAAGTAATTGATGGTGAACTTGTTTTAAAAGATTATAATTCATGTAATTTTTTTAGAGATTATGGCAACACAAAAGTGTATGTTACTTCTCCAAATTTAAAAACTATAAGAAATGCTTCTGAATTAAACATATATTCAATTGGCACCTTAACATATCCTTCACTTTATCTTCGGTCATCAGGCGAAGAAAGTAACTTTTTATCCGTTGGTGATTGGCATTTGACCATTGAAAATAATGATGTTAGAGTTTGGAGCAACGGTGTAGCAAATTTTTACATTAAAGGACACACTACTAATTTAGACATCAGCTTTTCTGATGGAGACACTCGTTTTGAAGGCAAAGAATTTTTGGCTAAAAACATTAAAGTTAGTCAAGTAAGTTCCAATGATATGGTCATAAATCCATTAGAAAGTTTAACAGGAACCATTCATTCTGTAGGAAACGTTATTTCATATAATAAACCCGCAACAGTTAATGTTGATGTGCAAAGTGTTGGAAAACTTATATTTAAATAGTTAATTCTCTAAATAAACTTTCTAAATTTTTATTTTTAGAAGTTAAATTCAAGGTCTTTAATCCATTATCATGGGCAAAATCAAAAACTGCTGGCCTCATATCTTTGGAAGTTGAAAAAGTTAATTCCCATATAGTATCATGAATATTATTTGCAGATTTTAAATGAGGAATTTGTTTTATAAATTGTTTTTCTATTTTTAAATCAAATTCAACCTCAATAATTTGCTCTTGACTTCCTTTTAAATCTGCCAATTTTTTATCAGCAACTATAACTCCTTTATTTATTAAAATTACTCGGTCACAAACTGCTTCAACTTCCTGCATAATATGAGTTGAAAAAAGCACTGTTTTATCTTTCCCAACTTCTTTAATTAAATTTCTAATTTCAACCAACTGATTTGGATCCAAGCCAGTTGTAGGTTCATCTAAAATCAAAACTTCAGGATTGTGTAATAAAGCTGCTGCTAGTCCAACTCGCTGCTTATATCCTTTTGAAAGTTGTTCAATTTTTTTATGAGATTCAGGTTTTAACCCCACTTTTTCAATACATTTTTCAACTTCAACTTTTGAAATTTTATGAATAGTTGCGTGAAATTGCAAATATTCCTTCACATACATATCAACATATAAAGGATTGTGTTCTGGCAAATATCCTATTACTTTTTGTGCTTCAATTTTACTTTCATTCAAAGAAAAATTATTTACAAAAACCTCTCCTTCTGAAGCAGAAATATAGCCTGTTAGTATTTTCATTAAGGTAGATTTTCCTGCTCCATTCGGGCCTAAGAATCCAACAATTTCACCTTTAGAAATTTTAAAACTAACAGAGTTTAATGCTTTTTGAGCATCATAAAATTTTGAAACAAAATTTACTTCAATAGACATTTAAAACAGTTTTAACAAAAGTACATTTTAATTGTAATTTATCTCATACATATAACGTTGTATCCTTAAATTATTTTTAAGACATTTGTTAAAAATTAAAGATGGGCTGTTTAAGGGTTTTATTGTGTATCATTTTTCCTCCATTAGCCGTTGTTGACAAAGGTTGCGGCTCTATTGTCATTGTTTTTATTTTAACTTGTTTAGGATGGATTCCAGGAGTAATAGCCGCATTAATAATAAATAATAACCCTAACAGATAATGCAAAAAAAGGTTCAACTATTAGATTTAGGCTCAAAAGACTATAAAGAAACTTGGGAAGTTCAAGAAAAATTGTTTCAAGGTATTGTTGATATAAAAATTGAAAACAGAAAAAATAACACCGAATTAAGTACTCCAAATTACTTTATTTTTGTTGAACATCCACACGTATATACCTTAGGGAAAAGTGGTGATATTAGTAATTTATTGTTAAACGAAGAGCAACTTTCTCAAAAAGGAGCTACTTTTTATAAAATTAACCGAGGTGGAGATATTACATATCACGGACCAGGACAAATTGTTGGATACCCAATTTTAGATTTAGATAATTTCTTTACAGATATTCATAAATATTTACGTTTTTTAGAAGAAGTAATTATAAAAACGCTGGAAGAATACGGCATAAAATCTGAAAGAAGTGAAGGAGAAACTGGTGTTTGGCTGGATGTTGGAACTCCATTTGCTCGTAAAATTTGTGCTTTAGGAGTAAGAACAAGCCGTTGGGTTACTATGCATGGTTTTGCACTTAATGTAACTACTAATTTAGGCTATTTTGATAATATTATTCCATGTGGAATAAAAGGAAAAGCGGTTACTTCTTTAGAAGCCGAACTTGACAGAAAAGTACCTTTAGAAGAAGTAAAAGGAAAAATTTTAAAACATTTTATAGCACTTTTTGAAGCTGAGTTTGTTTAGCTAAAAAAAATTTATTCGTGTGAGATGCTGAACCAAGTTCAGCATAACTGTATTTTCAACATTTAACTTTTAACTAAGCTAATCTTCTTCGTTATAAAAAACTTTGTAAAATTTCATTTTACGCTCTTCATCATAACCTTGCTCTAAATATTCAGCTGCAGCATGAGGTGCGTCAATATCTAATTTAATTTGTATGTTGGTATCTAATTTTATTTCAGTCTTAATTTTTTGCTTTTGCTTTTTCAAAACAATATCAGAAACTGCAAATTGATTTCTAACTAACACTTCATTTTCAGTCTCAAATTGTTTTTTATAATCATCAAAACGTGTTTTTTTATCTTCGTCTTCCTCAAAAATAAAATCTTTAAAATCGTGAATATTTATTTGTTCGTTTTCTTTAAAAAAATCAACTGTTTTTGCTAAAAATTTACTTTTTTCATGAACTCCAAAATCTTCCTTAATAACTTCTTCCGAAAAATCTTTACACATTTCAATATAATTTTGAGTGTGTTGATTGTTATCATCAGCGTACTTAACGCTTAAAAAATTCTTAATCCAATATTGCGCATCGTAATTATTAGTATCAACACTTAAAACAACTTTACCTTCAGCATCTGTTGTATTAATAATTAAACAACCTTTATCCAATTTTTTAGTGCTTATTCCTTTTTGAACAACTACATCTAAAATATCTTTTTCCATAAAGGTTTGAAAAAAATCTATTTTATTTTCAATTTTAAAAATCCCTAATGCCTGAGTGACAACTTCTTTGTATTCAATATCTTCAAACAATGCAACAATTACATCTCCGGTTTTAATTTGTGCAGAATTTGATTGTTCAAATAAATGACTTACTATATGTTTTGAAACACTAACAAAAGTTGTAGGGTCTGCAAAAACCTGTGCTGAATAGTTGTTAATTTCGTTTAATTCTATGTTTGAATGATGATTAAAACGGAAACTTTCCGTAACATTTCCAAAAGGTTTCAGTAAAAATGGTTTCATTAATTCATAACTTTCTTCATCAAACGTTACAACATCTTCAGAGAAAATATTAGTAGCACTATTAAATTTATTTCCAACTTTATGAATTATAAATTTTGAAATGGCAACTCTGCTTCTTTTAATCATTTTTTACATTTTTAAGGAAAGCAAATGTAAAATTTTAAAGCTAAATTTTGTTTAATTACAAGTCTAATTTTAATTGTTCTGGCAATAAACGGAAAGTTTTTCGGTGATATTTTGTTATCCCGAAAGCTCTTATAGCATTTCTATGCTGTTTGGTTGGATATCCTTTATTTTTATGCCATTGAAAATCTGGATATTCAAACCCAATTTTCTCCATATATTCGTCTCTATGTGTTTTTGCTAATATAGAAGCAGCTGCAATGCTCATAAATTTAGCATCTCCTTTTATAATAGTTGTATGTGGAATTTCTTTAAACGATTTAAATTTATTCCCATCCACAATAATATGTTCGGGTTGTACTGCTAATTTTTCTAGTGATAAATGCATTGCTAAAATAGATGCTTGCAAAATATTAATTTCATCAATTTTATCTTCAAAAACATAAGAAACTCCAAAACTTAGAGCATTTTCTTCAATTATAGGGCGTAAAATAGCACGTTGTTTTTCTGTAAGTTGTTTAGAATCATTTAATAATGGATGCTCAAAATTTGATGGTAAAATTACAGCTGCAGCAACTACTGGACCAGACAAACAACCTCTTCCAGCTTCATCAGTTCCTGCTTCTATACAATTGTTTAAGTAAAATTTTTTAAGCGACATTCTAAAAATATAAATGTAAAAATAAGTTAAATTTTTAAGTAGAATATTTAAAAATGAACATTACAATTAACTATTATTTTTTTCGTTCAAATAATTTACCTTTGCCACTCAATTATACGCATGAAAAAATTAGTTGTATTAATCATTTTTGGATGTTTCTTATCAAATACATATGCTCAACGTTTAATGAGTAAAAATGGCAATCCTGCTTTTAGTAAGGATACTACTTCATTTAACAATGAGTCTATAATTAAATTAGACGGTTCAACAAAATATACAGACTATAAAGTTTTTTCCATTTTAAATGACACAACTTATATTGATACTACACTTTCCTTAAAAAAGGATACCAAATTTAATTATTTACGGAAAGATGATTTTGAATTGCTTCCATTTCATAATATGGGTCAAACCTATTCAAAATTAGGATATACATTTGAAAACAACTCTTTATTTCCATTAATTGGAATGAATGCCAAACAATATAATTATCACAAAGTTGAAGATATAAAGTATTATTATGTGCCTACACCAACTTCGGAAATTATGTACAGAACGGGACTTGAACAAGGGCAAGTTTTAAATGCTTTTGTTACAATGAATACATCTAGGCAATTTAATTTTTCCTTAGACTATAAAGGTTTAAGATCTTTAGGTAAATACAGAAATTCATTAGCAAGTTATGGTAATTTTAAAACTACTTTTAATTACCGTTCTAAAAATAATACTTACTTTATAAAAGGTCATTTTTCATCTTTTGATTTTTATAATGATGAAAATGGAGGCTTAACTAAAGCTTCTATTAATTATTTTGAATCAAACGACCCAAATTATATTGAAAGAGGAAGATTAGACGTAAACCTAAATGGCACTAATAATATGCTTGAAGGAAAACGCTATTTTACAGATCAAACTTTCACAATTTATTCAAAAAAGAATACTAAAGAACGAAAAAGTAAACAGAAAAAATCAACAACTCAAACCAATATAACAGATAATAAAATTGAACAAGGAAGAACAGAAGTATTTACAAAACGTGACTCTTTAAATAAAACTAATAATGTGAAATCAATAAAAGATACATTATTAGTAAAAGCCTCAAAGAAATTGATTGATTCCATTAAAGGAAGATCCGTTGTTTTAAATGATTCAATAAAAAATAAAACTGCTAAAATTTCAAAAGATTCAATAGTTGCTAGTACCAAGAAACAACTAAAAGATGTAGCTTTTAAAATTGGACATAGTTTTCAATATGAAACTACACATTACAGATTTAAACAAAGTGCTATAAGTACTTTATTTGGTGATGTTTTAAATTCTACTGTTAATGATCATACTTCTTATCAAAAAATGAATAACGAACTTTATGTTCAATTTGACACTCCGTATATAGGAACATTAAGAGTAAAAGGAAGTCTTTTTAATTATAATTACCACTACAACAGCATTTTATACTACAACAACCTAACAGTTTTTGATAAATTAAAAGGCGATGCAACGGCACTTGGAGCAGATTGGAATGTAACCTATGGAAAAGTTAACTTAACTGCAGATGCACAATCTATAATTTTTGGAGATATTACAGGAACTTCTTTTAAAGCTGCTGCAAGTTTTAAATTAGATAGGATTTTTGGTTTTAAAGGCTTTGTTGAAATAAACTCAAAAACACCAGATTTTAATAAATTATTATACCAAAGTGCTTATAAAAATTATAACTGGCAAAATGATTTTAAAAATGAAGAAATAAAATCTATCGGTGCTGAAATTGACATTACAAAATGGGGAAATGTTTCAGCAACATATGCTATTTTAGATAATTACACCTATTTTAATGAAAGCTCAAAACCAGTTCAGGCCACAGAAACATTGAACTATTTCAAAGTAAAAGCTCAGCAATATTTTACATTTAGAAACTTTACAATAGACAATACTGTAATGTATCAGAAGGCAGTAAATGGAGCTTCATTTTTTAGAGTTCCTGAATTAGTAACAAGAAACACGTTATATTATTCCAATTATTTATTTAAAAACAAACCTTTATACCTTCAAACTGGGGTAACTTTAAAATACTTTTCTTCTTTTAAAGCAAATGCTTATAACCCTTTATTAAGTGAATTTGTTCTACAAAATGAAACTGAAATAGGAAATTTTCCTGTATTAGACTTTTTTGCAAACGCACAAATTAGAAGAACAAGATTGTACTTTAAGATTGAGAACTTTAGTGCAAGTTTTACAGGTAGAAAATATTATTCAGCACCAAATTATCCTTATAGAGATTTAACTGTTAGATTTGGATTGGTTTGGAATTTCTTTATTTAAAATTATCGCTTATTTTTTTGCAAGCTCTTTAATTTTTATACTAAATGCTGCAAAAATTAAAGTCATAAATGGACTTAACCAGTTAAAAATGGCATATATAAAATATTCGCTAACGCCAACACCTAAAACACCCGACTGATACGCTCCACACGTATTCCAAGGAATTAATACAGATGTTACAGTTCCTGAATCCTCCAAACTTCTACTTAAGTTTTCTGGAGCTAATCCTTTATCATGAAATGCTTTTTTAAACATTTTTCCAGGAATTACAATTGCCAAATATTGATCAGAAGCAATCGCATTTAACCCAACACAACTAATAACTGTACTAGCAAACAATCCAAATACAGAAGTTGCTATTTTTAACAACGAATTTGTAATTCTAGCCAAAGCTCCAATTGCATCCATAATACCACCAAATACCATTGCACATAAAATCAGGTAAATGGTCCAAAGCATTCCTTTCATTCCGCCAGAACTAAACAATTTATTTAATTTTTCATTGTCTGTAACAATTTCTGTATCAACAAAAATAGAGTTAATTACAGTTTTATAGCTATTGGATCCTGGCAACATATCCAAAATATCACCTTGAAAAATGATTGCAAAAATTGCTGCTAAAACAACCCCAATTCCTAAAGCAATTAGTGGTTTTGTTTTTAATAAAATTAATACAATTACAATTAAAGGAACAATAAATAAATAAAGAGAAATATGAAATGTTTCATTAATAGTATGCAATAAACCACTTACATCAGCACTTCCAGTAGTTTCAATATTGAGACTTATAATAGTAAAAACAAGAATTGTTATTAATATTGTAGGAACAGTTGTAAGTGTCATGTACCTAATATGTGTGAATATATCAGTTCCAGCCATTGCAGGAGCTAAATTAGTTGTATCGCTTAAAGGCGACATTTTATCTCCAAAATAAGCTCCAGAAATAACAGCTCCAGCAATCATTCCTGAAGGTATTCCCAGTGCAGTTCCTATTCCAACTAAAGCAATTCCAACAGTTGCTGAAGTAGTCCAAGAACTTCCTGTTGCAACAGAGATAACCGCAGCAATTACTACCGATGCAGGTAAAAATATTGCAGGATTTAAAACTTGTAAACCATAATAAACCATTGCTGGAATTATACCACTTATTAACCAAGTACCAGCTAATGCACCTACTAAAAATAAAATCATAATTGGAATAAATACACTTTTTATATTTTCCCAAACTTCTAAAACCATTGTCTTAAAATCTACTTTATTAAAAAAACCAACAATAGCTGCAATAACACCTCCCATTAATAAAATAACCTGATTGGAATATTCACCAAACCACTCTCCTTCAGCATAAAAAATATTATAGGCTAATAACAACATTAAAATTGCTACAGGAACTAATGCTTCCAAAAGATTTAACTCCTTATTTTTTATAATTTTTTGATCTTCAATCTTAATTTCGGAAAGATTTTGATTATTGTGCATCTTATTTATTTTATAGATGTAATGATACGCAAAAATACATGTTTGTGCAAATAGAAAACCCCATCCAATAAAAAGGATGAGGTTATCATAAAAATCAATAAAATAAACTTTTTATATCTTATAAAACACCAACTTGTTTCATACAAAGTCTCATAGCTCTATAAGTTCTTTCAATATCATTATCTAAACCAATTGAAAATCGAATTATTCCATCAGACAATCCCATTTCTATTTGTTCCTCCATTGGAATTTCAGAAGAAGTACTTGTTCCTGGAGCACTGAACAATGTCTTATAAAAACCAAGACTAACAGCTAAATAACCCAAATTTTCATGCTGCATCAATTCCATTAATTCATTGGCCTTATCTAAATTTCCAACATCAACAGTCATCATACCTCCAAATCCATATTCTTCATTATACATTGTTTTAAACAACTCATGGTCTTTGTGACTTTTTAAGCCTGGATACACAACTTTAAGCCCATCTTTTTCAAAACGTTCAGCTAAATATTTTGCGTTTTCGCTGTGTTTTTTCATTCTAATATGTAGCGTTCTAAGATTTTTAAGAATACTAGCTGCTCTAAAACTATCCATAACAGGACCCAACAACATGGCTGCTCCATCATTTACATTTCGTAAACTGTCTATAAATTGTTGTGTTCCACAAACAACACCCCCAACTGTGTCATTTGTTCCATTAATAAACTTTGTTAAACTGTGTATTGTAATATCTGCACCTAATTTTTGAGGTGAAACCATTAATGGTGAAAATGTATTATCTACAACCACCAAAATATTATGCTTTTTCGCAATTTTTGATAAAGCTGAAATATTTGCAATTTCTAATAATGGATTGCTTATGGCTTCACAATAAATCATTTTTGTTGAAGGAGTTATTGCTGCTTCAACTTTTTCCAATGATGTTATATCAACAAACGAAGTAGAAATATTTAATTTAGGAGCAAAGTTTTTCAAAAAAGCATAAGTTCCTCCATAAATTGTTCTAGCCGAAATTAAATGATCTCCAGCTCCACAAACTTGCAATAATACTGATGTAATTGCTCCCATACCTGAAGCAGCAACATTAGCAGTTTCTGTAAACTCCATTGCAGCCAATGCCTGACTTAAATATAAGTTACTTGGACTTGTATGACGTGAATATAAATAACAACCTTCTGTGTGCCCTTCAAAAGTATCGAGCATTGTTTTAGCATGTAAAAACGTATAGGTTGCCGAGTCTGAAATTGAAGGATTTACGCCTCCAAACTCTCCAAAATATTGTAAATCTTGAATATTGTTTGCCGGTTTATTACTCATAATGTATATTTTTGTTATAAATTTACATCATTTCAACATTAATATTGATGTTGTTTATATATTTCAGTATTATATTCTGATATAATTAATTATTATAGTTTTTTTTACTTTAATAATTGTATGTTTATATTAATTTTAGAAAAAATTCATTAAATGAATGTTATAGACTCAATTGATCAAAAAATTTTAATGCTTTTACAAGAAAATTCAAAAATGAATATTAAAGAATTAGCTTTAAAAGTAGGATTAACAGCAACCCCAACCTATGATAGAATTAAAAGGCTAGAAAAGAAGGGAATTATAAAAAGATATATTGCTGAACTTAATAAGGAAAAATTAGGGCTTGAATTAACCGTTTTCTGCCAAGTTACCTTACAAGTACATTCTAAAACTTTAATTACACAATTTGAAAATGCTATTAACAAAATGCCTGAAGTTTTAGGTTGCTATCATGTGGCAGGAAATTTTGATTATTTATTAAAAATTATAACACCAAACATAAAATCGTATCAACTTTTTTTGAAGAATAAGCTTTCTGTGTTAGAATCAGTAGCTAACGTGCAAAGTAATTTTGTAATGAGCGCTGTTAAAGATAATTCAACATTAAATATTGTTTTATAAAAAAAGAAGCTGTTTAAAAATTTAATTTTAAACAGCCTCTTTTAAACTTATTTATCTCTTATTTTTTAGCTACAATAATAACTTGCAAATCAAATTCATCATTTACAAATTTATCCTTTAAATCATTAAAAAAAGATTTCGACTTATACTTTACGTTAAAATCTGCTCTATTTATTTGAAATGTTTCACTTGATAAAGTTACTGAGTCAACAGTTGAATTCACAGTTGCTGGAAAAGTAATTTCCTTTGAAATACCTTTAATTGTCATTGTTCCGGTAACCAATATTTTTGCTCCTTCATAAATAACTTTAGAAATTTTAAAATTTGAAGTTCCATAAATTTCAACATCAAAAAAGTCGGGAGATTTTAAATGCCCTTCAAGCCTTTCACTACCATCTGCATCTTTAATTGAGGTCATATCAACAACAAAAGAGCCTCCAACTATTTTACCATCTTCTAATTCAATATTTCCAGTTTGTAATAAAATTGTTCCTTCATGTGAACCTGTTGGTTTGTATCCTTTCCACTTAATTGTTGAATTTGTAACATCAACTTTTAAATTACTTTTGACAGCTTTAATTGTATGTGTAAACGACATACTTATAAATGCTAAAGCCATTATTAAAATTACAGTTTTTTTCATTTTTTTATTTAAAATTTAATTAGTACTAGTTACAATAGTAACACAAAATAATAAATTCTTACAGATTTAATCTTGTTTTAAGAATTTTTTAACTGTTTTTTTAAATGAATTTTAGCTTAACTAATCCTTATTTTTAGAATCAATTAAAATAGTTACAGGTCCATTATTTACAAGTGAAACTTTCATGTCAGCGCCAAATACACCTGTCCCAACATTTTTATTAAGTTGCTTTTCTATTGTTGAAACAAAATTTTCATATAATGGAATAGCAATTTCAGGTTTTGCAGCTTTTATATAAGATGGCCTGTTTCCTTTTTTTGTGCTAGCGTGCAATGTGAATTGGCTCACTACTATTACATCTCCGTTTACTTCTAATAATGATTTATTCATCACATCATTTTCATCATTAAAAATACGAAGGTTTACTATTTTTTTTGTTAACCAATCAATATCTTCAGTTGTATCCTCATTTTCAATTCCAACCAAAATTAAAAGCCCTGTTTTAATTTCACTTACAGTTTTTTTATTAATTGTAACTGAAGCTGATGATACTCTTTGAATAACTGTTTTCATAAAAATTAACTATAAATATCAGTTCTATAATGTTCTTCATCACCTTCAACCATTTGTATATAGCTATTGTAACGAGAAGATGCTATATCACCACTTTCAACAGCATCTTTTATGGCGCATATTGGTTCATTAATGTGTAAACAATTATTAAATTTACAGTCGGATTTTAGTTTAAAAAACTCTGGAAAATAATCTGTAATTTCTTCTGGTTTAAAATCTACTACACCAAATCCTTTGATACCAGGAGTGTCAATTATAAAACCTCCAAAACTAAGTTCAAACATTTCAGCAAAGGTTGTAGTATGCTGCCCTTGCTTATGTTGCTTAGAAATTTCAGCAGTTTTTAAATTTAAAGAAGGTTCAATAGCATTTATTAGAGTTGATTTTCCAACTCCAGAATGTCCTGAAAACATAGTTGTTTTTCCTTTCATTAATTCCTTAACCTCATCAATTCCAATTTTTTTTGTGGCAGAAATAGCAATGCATTTATAACCTATTTCACTATAAATAGCATCAAATGTTGCTAATTTATCCAATTCATCATCATTATATAAATCTAACTTGTTAAAAAGCAGTACAGCCGGAATATTATAAGCTTCAGCAGTAGCTAAAAAACGATCTATAAAACCTGCAAAAGTTGGTGGATTATCTATTGTAACCAATAAAAATGCAACATCAATATTAGCAGCAATAATATGTGTTTGTTTGGAAAGATTTACTGATTTTCGTATTATATAATTTTTTCTGTCGAAAATTTTATTAATAACTCCAGTGTTTTTTGAATCTTCAAATTCAAATTTCACATGATCTCCAACTGTAACAGGATTGGTGCTCTTTATACCTTTAATCCTAAATTTCCCTTTTAATCTGCATTCTATTTTTTCACCAGTTTTAGTGCAAACGGTGTACCAACTTCCAGTAGATTTAGTTACAATTCCTTCCATTTGCACAAATATACTTTAAAATTTTATGAAGTAGATAAAACTTTTAAAAGTTAAAAAAAGGGAAGCAAAGCCTCCCTTTTTTTTAATTATTATAAATTAACATTATGTTGAATATTAATAGATTCAACGTGTATTGCTCTAAATATTTCTTCAACAAATTCTCTGCTTAAACCTTTATCTGCACCAGTTTGAATCATTGTAGATAAAATATCAGCCCATCTTCCACTTTGAAGAATTGCTACATTTTCTTTGTGTTTTAATTTACCAATTGCTTCTGCAATTGTCATCCTATCAGCCAAAATATCAATTATAGCATTGTCTATTAAATCTAGCTCTTTTCTATGCATATTTAATTTACGCTGAAATTCCTCTCCAGTACTACTTTTTTGACGAATTTTTAAATCTAGAGTCATTTGATGTAATTGTGCAGGTGTTATTTGTTGTGCAGCATCACTCCAAGCTTTATCTGGATCAATATGTGTTTCAACCATTAAACCATCATAATTTAAATCTAGTGCTGTTTGAGAAACATCTAATAATGTATCTCTACGGCCACAAATATGTGAAGGATCTAATATTAAAGGTAAATCTGGGAATTCTTTTTTCAACTCAATAGCTAAATGCCATTTTGGTTTATTTCTATAATGAAGAGAATTATATGTTGAAAAACCTCTATGAATAACTCCTAATTGTGAAATTCCTGCAGCCTGAAAACGTTCAACACCTCCTAACCACAAAGCTAAATCTGGATTTACAGGATTCTTAACTAACACTGGTTTTTTTACGCCTTTTAAGGCATCTGCAATTTCTTGAACTGCAAATGGGTTCACAGTAGTTCTTGCTCCAATCCAAAGAATGTCTATATCATATTTTAAAGCCAATTCAACATGTTGCGCGTTACCAACTTCTGTAGTAACTAACATTCCTGTTTCTTCTTTTACTTTTTGCAACCAAGGCAATCCTATTTCCCCAACTCCTTCAAAACCTCCCGGGCGCGTTCTCGGCTTCCAAATACCTGCTCTAAATACATTTGCATCGGTGTCTTTTAACAAATGAGCAGTTTTTAAAACCTGATCTTCTGTTTCAGCACTACACGGACCCGCTATTACAATTGGATGAGACAATCCCATATCATCTAACCACTTTCTATTCTCTTTAGTAATTTCCATTTTAAAAATCTTTTTAGTTATTTACTTAATTCCGTTTAATATTGTTTTAATATAATTGGTACTTTTCATAGTTTCATTTAAAGCTTTACTATTATCTGTTTCAATCATTTTTTTAAATTCATTCAAGTTTTTAATATATTCTTCTAAAGATCTTATTATGTTTTCTTTATTTTGAAGAAAGATAGGTGTCCACGTTGCAGCAGAACTTTTTGCCAAACGCACTGTTGAAGCAAAACCCGTACTTGCCATATCAAAAATTGCCTGCTCATTTTTTTCAATTTCCAACACCGTTTTCCCTAACATAAAAGAACTTACGTGAGAAAGATGTGAAACATATGCAATATGCCTATCATGTTCTACAGGATTCATCATTTTAATACGCATATTTAGCTTTTTAAACAAACTAATTGCTTTGTCTAAAATTTTCCAATCGCATTTATCAGTTTCACATAAAATATTCACTTTATTGTCGAACAAATTTAAAATAGCAGCCTCCGGACCAGAAAACTCAGTTCCTGCCAATGGATGTGCGGCAACATAATTTTTTCGATTTGGATGATTTTCAATGGCTAAACAGATATTATTTTTTACTGAACCAACATCAAAAACCAACGTGTCTTCAGAAATAACATTTAAAACTTCTTTGGCAACTTTTGGAATTATATCAACCGGAACGGCTATAATTACTACCGATGCATTTTTTATTTCTGAAAATGATATTTCATCATTAATAATTCCAAGCTCTTTTGCTTTTTTAATATGCTCAGGATTTTGGTCAATACCATAAACTTCACATTCAATTCGTTGTTTTAAATCCAACGCCAATGAACCTCCAATTAATCCTAAACCAATTACAACTATTTTTTCCATTGTATCTATTTTAGGCTGTTAAACGTTTTAAAACTTCATTCAAAGCTATTTCATCTACACATAAAGAAGCTCTTATATAACCTTCTCCATTAGATCCAAAAATGTTTCCAGGTGTTATAAATACATCTTTTTCATACAATAACCTATCTGTAATTTCTTCAGAGTTTTCTCCTTTTGGAATTTTTGCCCATACAAATAAACCTCCTATTGAAGAATCATATGTACAATTTAAAGCATCAAAAATTTTCCAAACTAATTTTCTTCTTTGCTCATAAATTTTATTTTGAAGATCAAACCAATCTGATGATAATTTAAATGCTTCTACTGCTCCTTTTTGAATTCCTAAAAACATTCCAGAATCCATATTACTTTTTACTTCTAAAATAGTTTTAATAATTTGTGCATCACCAACAACCATTCCTACTCGCCAACCTGCCATATTAAAAGTTTTGCTCAAAGAATTTAATTCAATAGCAACTTCTTTTGCTCCTTCAACCGCTAAAATACTTAACGGATTATCATTTAAAATAAAACTATACGGATTATCATTCACAATTAAAATATCATGCTTTTTAGCAAAATTAATTAGCTGTTGAAAATCTTCTTTTGAAGCCACTGCACCTGTTGGCATATGCGGATAATTTACCCACATAATTTTCACTTTTGAAAGATTATTTTTTTCAATCTCTTCAAAATTCGGTAACCAATTATTTTCAGCATTTAAATTGTATAAAACTGCTTCTGCTTCAACCAAATTAGTTACTGAAGCATATGTTGGATATCCTGGATTAGGAATTAAAACTTGATCACCTTTATTCAAAAAAGCCAATGAAATATGCATTATTCCTTCTTTTGAACCCATTAAAGGTAAAATTTCAGAACCTGAATTAAGCTCAACTCCATAATTAATTTTATAAAATTCAGCCATGCCATTACGCAACTCAGGAATTCCTTGGTAACTTTGGTACTGATGTGCATTTGGTAATAAAACAGCCTTTTGAATTGCTTCAATTACCAGTGCTGAAGGTTGTAAATCTGGACTTCCAATAGCTATATTTATAACAGGTTTCCCTTCATTTTTTAAAGCAGCTACCTCTCTCAATTTTTTTGAAAAATAGTATTCTTTTACATCATTTAATCTATCTGCCTTTTGTATCATTATCTTTTACTTTTGTTGTATTCACCTAAAACTGTTAATGTTTCAACTTTATTCTTCACTTCACAAATTGCATTGTAATAATCTGCGTAACTATCAAAAATAAAATCAGCGAAAAAAGCATATTTCCAAGGAGTATCAATCACCGGCATTGACTGAATTTTTGATAAATTTAAATTGTGCTTTGCCAAAATAGTTAATACTGTCGCCAAACTACCTGAGTCATCACTTGTAATAAATTTTATTGAAGCTTTATTTGATGTTACATTTGTTCTGTTTTCAGTACTTGTTAAAATAAAAAAACGTGTTGCATTATCTGTAATAGTCTGTATTTTGGGAGCAATAATATTTAATTCATAAAAATTAGCTGCTAAATTACTTGCTATAGCTCCAACACCTTTTAACTGCTTATCATGTATTCTTTTTGCTACTGAAGCAGTGTCTTTGTCTTCAATTAATTTTATATGTGGGTAATTTTTAAAGAAACTATGACATTGCAATAATGCCATTGGGTGTGAATACACTTCGGTAATATCTTCAATGGTTTGACCATTTAGTCCCATTAAGTTATGACAAATTGACAAATAATATTCACCGCTTATTGCTAATTTATTATCATCAATTAAAGCGTAATTAGGTAAAATTGCACCAGCTATTGAATTCTCAATAGCCATAATTAGTACTTCTACTTTTTTATCCAATAATAATTTTGGCATTTCGCTAAATGATAAACATTCAACCAAATCAATATTTTCACCAAAATATTCTTCCGCCACTATGTGGTGAAATGATCCTTTTATTCCTTGTATTGCTACTTTCATTTTTGTTTACATCAAAAAAAAAGTCTCGAAAATTTTTCGAGACCTTATTATATATTTTATGTTAAATAACACGTATAAAGCCTCACCTTTTATTGCTAAAATAAAAGTAAAAATAGAAGCTATTCCAAGTGTTATTTGTTATCATTATCTAAAATTATGTCGACAAATCTATACATTAATTTCATAAAAACAATGTTTTTTTAAACAAAAATGCAAGTGTTGTGAATATGACAAAAAAAAAGGAATTTTTAATTCCTTTTTAATAAATTACTTATTAAAAGTAGGGTTTAAATTGATTATAAATAACAACAAAAACTTCAATTTATTAAAAAACACTTGTTCTTAAACTATTTCTTCTAATATTTTGATATATAATTCAACTCCTTCTTCAATTTCATTCAAATAAATAAACTCATCTGCAGTATGTGATCGTAAACTTTGTCCAGGTCCTAATTTTAATGATGGACAATTTAAAACAGCTTGATCAGATAATGTTGGTGAGCCATATGTTTCTCTTCCTAATTTAATTCCTGCTTGCACAATTGCATGTTCTTTAGGAATTGAAGATGAATTTAAGCGTAACGATCTTGGACACACTTCTGATTTTACATTTGATTGAATGATTTCAAAAACTTCCTCATTGGAATAAGCATCTGTTACTCTAACATCTACTACATATTTACAACTTGATGGAATCACATTATGTTGATTTCCAGCTTCAATTTGAGTTACTGTCATTTTAACTTTTCCTAAGGTTTCCGATACTTTTGGAAACTCATACGTCTGAAACCAATGTATATCTTTAATAGCATTATATATTGCATTATCACCTGTTCCGTGTGCTGCGTGACCAGCAGTTCCGTTTGCTTCACAATTCAACACCATTAATCCTTTTTCAGCAATAGCCAATTGCATTAAGGTTGGTTCACCTACAATGGCAAAATCTATTTCAGGAATTATTTTCAACATAGAATTTAAACCATTTTGACCAGAATTTTCTTCTTCGGCAGAAGCTACAATTACAAAATTGTATTTTAAATCTTCCCTATTATAAAAATAGGTAAATGTAGCCAATAAAGAAACTAAACATCCACCAGCATCATTACTCCCCAACCCATATAATTTTCCATCTTCAACATCAGGACTAAATGGATTACGCATATACCCTTTATTAGGTTTAACCGTATCATGATGAGAATTTAATAAAATGGTCTTTTTTAAAAGATTGAAATGTTTGTTTTTTGCCCAAACATTGTGTTTATCGCTTTCAAATTGAATATTATGATGTGAAAACCATTGCATAATTAATAAAGCCGTTTCATTTTCTTCTCCTGAAAAAGACTGCTTTGAAATTAATTTTTTTAACAATTCAATAGCTTCTTGAGTTAAATTTTCAATCATTATTTTAAGCTTAATGTTGTATATAATTTAGTATCACTTTGAACTAACGAGGCATCCCCAATTTTTACTTTTCCTACACCTTTTTCTAACGCATTAAAGCAATTATGCATTTTTGGAAACATACCATCTGCAATAATTCCAGCTTCCGTTAATTCTTTATATTTTTCTGGATTAATATGTGTTATTACTGAATTTTTATCTTCAATACTTTTTAATACTCCTTTTAATTCAAACACAAAATTTAATTCTGTATCGTATAATTTACTCATTCCAATTGCTATTTCTGAAACAATTGTATCTGCATTTGTATTTAATAATTGTCCTTTTTTATCATGTGTAATCGCACAAAAAACTGGTGTTACATTATTCTGCAACAGCACATTAATAAACTCAACATTGATTGAGTCAACATCACCTGCAAAACCATAATCTACGTCTTTTACCTCACGTTTATGCGCTAAAATACAATTGGCATCAGCTCCTGACAATCCTAAAGCATTGCAATTAAATTGTTGTAATTGAGCTACTATTTTTTTATTCAACAAACCAGCATATACCATTGTTACCACCTCAACAGTTGCTGCATCAGTTACTCTTCTTCCGTTAATCATTTGAGGCTGTAAACCGACAGCCGATGAAACTTCGGTTGCTTTTTTACCTCCGCCATGCACCAATATTTTAGGACCTCCAATAGCAGCAAAACCTTTTAAAAATGAACTCAATGCAATTTCATCATTAATTACATTTCCGCCAATTTTTACTATTTTTAAAAGTTGTTCTTTCATTTTGAATTCTATGATGAGATTCTGAAACAAGTTCAGAATGACGATTTATTATTATAAATTCTCCAATATTTTTTTCAACACAATTTGAGCTGAATAGGTTCTATTATTTGCTTGTTGAATTACGATTGAATTTTCTGAATCAATTACTTCATCTGCAACAATTACATTTCTTCTAACAGGCAAACAATGCATAAACTTACCATTATTAGTTAACTTCATTTTATCAGCTGTAACCATCCAATTGGAATCTTTATTTACAACTTTCCCATAGTCTTTAAAGCTACTCCAGTTTTTAACATACACAAAATCAGCATTTTCAAAAGCTTTATTTTGATTATATTCTATTGTTGAATTCTTTGTTATTTCAGGATCTAACTCATATCCTTCAGGGTGTGTAATTACAAAATCTGCATCTTGTAATTGCATCATTTCAATAAAAGAATTGGCAACTGCATGCGGCAACGATTTTGGATGCGGTGCCCAAGACAACACCACTTTTGGTTTATGAGAAACTTTATACTCTTCCATTGTAATTGCATCTGCTAAACATTGTAACGGATGTCCGGTTGCACTTTCCATATTTACAACTGGAATTCCAGCGTATTTTTTAAAGCTTTCTATCACAACTTCTGCTCTATCTTTTTCTTTATCAGTTAAAGAGGCAAATGCTCTAATCGCAACAATATCACAATATTGCGCAACTACTTGTGCAGCTTCAATAACATGTTCAGATTTATCTCCATCCATTATAACACCATCTTCAAACTCTAGCTGCCAACCCTCACTTCCAAAATTCATTACAACCACATTCAATCCTAAATTTTGAGCTGCTTTTTGAGTGCTTAAACGCGTACGCAAGCTATTATTGAAAAATAATAAGCAAATAGTTTTTCCTTCACCTAAAAATTTAAATTTTAATTCATTTTTTTTCAAACCAATAGCTTCTTTCACTGTGTTTTGCAAGCTCTCTAACTCTTTTATATTGGTATAATGTTGCATTTTATTTCACTTTTATTTTTGTAAATTCACTTTTATTATGCATTGCATTCACAACAAAATTATCATTTAATCCATTTACTATCCACGTTTCAATTTTTGCATTTTGAGCAATTTCTGACGCTTCAATTTTTGTTGACATTCCACCTGTTCCGTGCAAAGAAACCGATGTTTGAATTTGATCTCTTAACAACTGAATATCAGAAGTTTCTTTAATAGTTTTTACTGTATCCGAATGAATAGATTCTTTGGTATAAATTCCATTTGTATTGGTGGCTATAATTAATAAATCAACATTTAAAAGCGCTGCTGTTAAAGCCGATAATTTGTCATTATCACCAAATTTAATTTCATCAGTTGCTACCGTATCATTTTCATTAATAATTGGAATGTAGCTATTTTCAACCAATACATTTATGGTGTTTTTAATGTTTGTTCGAGATTCTTCTTTTTTGAAATCGGAATACGACAATAAACACTGCGAAGTTAACAAACCAAGTTCTCTAAAACTTTCTTGATAAATACGCATTAAATGTGGCTGACCAATGGAAGCCAATGCTTGTTTTACATTAATTTCCTTTCCATTACTCTCTAACTGAACAAATTGTTTTGCTACTGCAATAGCGCCTGAAGTTACAATTACAAATTCATAATCGTCTCTTAAATCTGCTATTTGACACGCAATATCTTCAATTTTTCCACGAGAAATATGATTGGTTTCTTTTGTTAATACATTAGATCCAATTTTTAATAAAATTCTCTTTTTACCTAATTTGCCCATTTCCGTACACGTACCATTTGTTAGTAACTAAATGCTGTAATCCCATTGGACCTCTATGATGTAATTTATCGGTGCTTATTGCTAATTCTCCACCTAAACCAAACTGACCGCCGTCTGTAAAACGTGTGGATGCATTTTGATAGACAGCAGCAGAATCCACCGATTCCATAAAATATTGAGCCGTTTCCTTATTTTCAGTTAATATCACTGCAGAATGTCCTCCTCCGTAAGTGTTTATTTTTGAAATAGCTTCATCAATGTTTTTAACACTTCCTAACACAATTTTATAATCTAAAAACTCTTCATACCAAATAGCTTCATCTTCAAATGCAGCAACATTTTCAAATTTAGAGATTTCATTATCACCCAAAATTTCAACTTTATGCTCTAGCAGTTTATGAATCAATGTTTTAACAAAGGATTCTTTATTTATTAAATTTGTATTTACCAACACTTTATCCAACGCATTGCACGCAGATATTTTTGATGCTTTTGCATTTAAAATTACTGATAAAGCCATTTCCACATCGGCTTCCGTATCTACATACACAAAGTTATTTCCTCTACCGCTAACAATTACTGGGCAAGTTGCATGTTGTTTAACAAAGGCAATTAATTTTTCACCGCCACGTGGCACAATTAAATCTACTTTTTGAGTTGGATGCTCTAAAAATGCCTGAGTTTCAGTTCTATTATAATTTAAATATTCTACCCAATTTGTTGAAATATTATTTTCAGCCAATGCTTTATGCCACAATTCAACAATTTTTAAATTTGAATTGAGCGACTCTTTTCCGCCTTTTAGCAAAATTTTATTCCCCGATTTAAACGCAATTCCACCAGCTTCAACTGTGACATCTGGCCTGGATTCATAAATGATTAAAACAGTTCCGAATGGCGCTGTTTTATTAATCATTTTCAACCCATTTTCGTGCGTAAAATTGTATAGCTCTTTTCCTACTGGATCAACATCTGCAATTAATTGTTGCAATGAAACAATCATTCCATCAATTTTGGCATCATCAACTTTTAGTCGATCATACATGGCAATATCTTCACCTAAATAATTTTCAACATCAATTTTATTAGCTTTCAATATTACAGCTCTTTCCGATGCAATTAATGCTGCCATTGTTGTTAAAACACTATTTTTTTGGGCTGAAGTTAATCCTCTCATGATGCTAATACTTCTTTTAAAGCCTTTATAAACTCATTTATTTGAGCTTTGGTTATAGTTAAAGGAGGTAAAATTCTTAACAAATTTTTATTGTTAGAACCTCCAGTAAAAATATGTTTATCAAAAATTAATTTTTTTCGAAGTTCTCCAACTTCAAAATCAAATTCTACACCTAACATTAATCCTTTTCCTTTTACTTTTTTTACTTCAGAAATCTGTTTAATTTCCTCCATAAAATAGTTTGAAACTTCATTAACATTAGAAATTAAATTTTCCTCTTCAATAATATCTAACACAGAAATTGCAGCAACACAGGCTAAATGATTTCCGCCAAAAGTAGTACCCAACATTCCGTATTTTGCTTTGTGTTTTTTTGCAATAAGCACACCGCCTATAGGAAATCCGTTTGCCATTCCTTTGGCTATTGTAATTATATCAGGTTTGATATTGTGATATTGAAAGGCGAAAAACTGACCGCTTCTACCGTAACCAGATTGAATTTCATCTAATATTAAAATGACTTCCTTTTTTTTACATATTTTTTTTACTTTTTTGAAGAACTTTTTAGTTCCCTCATCCAATCCTCCAACTCCTTGAATTCCTTCAATAATAACAGCAGCAACATCTCCTTTTCCTAATTCATGAATGACTAATTCAATATCATTCAATGGTAAAAAAGTAACTTCTTGTTGTAAATTTATGGGTGCATTAATGCTTTTATTATCTGTTACCGCAACAGCAGCAGATGTCCTTCCGTGAAACGAATTGGTAAAAGCAAGAATTCGACTTTTTCCAGTTATAAAAGAAGCTAATTTTAAGGCATTTTCATTGGCTTCAGCTCCTGAATTACATAAAAACAAATTATAATTTTCACAGCTAGAAAGTTTTCCTAATTTTTCAGCCAACTCAACCTGTAAAGGCATTTGAACTGAATTGGAATAAAAACCAATTTTTTGCAATTGATTGGTTAAAGAGGCTACATATTTTGGATGTGTATGCCCAACAGAAATTACTCCGTGACCACCATATAAATCTAAATATTTTATATTATTCTCATCCCAAACATAACATCCTTCAGCTTTTACAGGAGTTACATTGTATAGCGGATAAACATCAAATAATTTCATAATAAAAAAGTTAAATTTGATTAATTTTTTCGAAAGAAGTTACCAAACCTTTAATCAAAGAGGAACTTAATCCCTGATGCTCCATTTCGTTTAAACCTTCAATTGTACAACCGCTTGGCGTTGTAACTTTATCTATTTCTTGCTCAGGATGACTTCCTGAATGAATTAATAAACTTGCCGCACCTAAACAAGTTTGCACTGATAGTTCTTGTGCTTCTTTTGAATCAAAACCCAATTGAACAGCACCTTGTGTTGTCGCACGAATTAAACGCATCCAAAAAGCAATTCCACTTGCACAAATTACAGTTGCTGCTTGCATTAACTTTTCTTCAATACACATTGTTTTTCCTAATGAATTGAATATAGTTTTAGCATATTCCATATTTTCTTTTCCTCTGTCATTTGAACTTAAACAGGTCATAGATTGCCCAACAGAAATAGCTGTATTTGGCATGCTTCTAATAATTGGAACGTCACTTCCTAAAACACTTTCAATTTCACCCGTTTTTCTACCTGTAACCACTGAAATAATTGTATGTTTTTTAGGATCTACAACCTCTTTTATTTCTTCTAAAACTGTGTGTAATTGTTTTGGTTGCACAGCAATTATAACAATATCAGAATAGCGAACAGCTTTTTTATTATCTGTTGAAATTTTAACATTGGGCAATTTTTCCCAAGAACTTAAAGAATCTATATCGCGCTTTGTTAAATATAGGTTCTTAATTTTAAAATTCTTTTGTGTTAGAATTCCAATGGCTATTGAATAACCTAAATTTCCTACGCCAATAATTGCTATTTTCATATTGTTTTTTTTAAAATAAATTAGCTTTTAACTGCAAACCTTCTGCTTGATTTAATTTGAACATTAAATTCATATTTTGAATGGCTTGCCCAGATGCTCCTTTTAATAAATTATCAATTACCGAAGTAATTAATAAAGTGCTTTTATATTTTTCTAAATGAATAAAACAATTATTTGTATTCACTACTTGTTTTAAATGAATTGGATTTTTTGACACTTTTGTAAAAACCGCACTAGCATAAAAATCTTCAAATAATTCATAGGCTTTTTCTATACTTCCATCAAAACTTAAATAGATAGATGCAAAAATCCCTCTACTAAAATTCCCTCTATTTGGAATGAAAAACAATTCCTCTGAAAAATTAGATTGTAACAAGCCTAAACTTTCAGAAATTTCTCCTAAATGTTGATGCGTAAATGCTTTATATACCGAAAAATTATTATCTCTCCAACTAAAATGTGTTGTTTCACTTAGCGAAACACCAGCTCCCGTTGAACCAGTTGTCGCGTTTATATGAACAGAATCATTCAATAAATTAGCTTTTGCTAAAGGCAATAAACCCAATTGAATAGTTGTAGCAAAACAACCTGGATTAGCTATATAATTTGCTTTCTCAATTTTTTGTTGTTGTAATTCAGGCAAACCATAAACATATTTATTCCCTTGATAAACAGCGTCTTTTATCAACCTAAAATCGTTATTTAAATCTATAATTTTTGTTCTTTCAGAAAATTGATGTTGTTCTAAAAACTTTTTTGAATTACCATGTCCAAGGCATAAAAACAACACGTCAACATTGGTATTAATTTGGCCGGTAAATTTTAAATCTAATGTTCCTAACAAATCTTGATGCACATCATAAATATAATTTCCAGCATTCGAGGTGCTATACACAAAATCTATTTCAACTTGTGAGTGATGAATTAATAAACGTATTAATTCTCCTGCCGTATATCCTGCTCCACCAATTATTCCTGCTTTAATCATAATTCTGAATTTACACTGTGAAATATTTTATTAGGTGTTCCTAAAATTTTAATAAATCCTTTGGCATCATCTGCAGACCAAGCTTTATTGGTTTCGCCATATTCACCAAATTTAGATTTCATTAAATCGTGATCCGATTCAATTCCGTTTAAACTAAAATGATATGGTTTTAAAGTTACGAAAACTTCTCCTGTTACTGTTTTTTGAGAATCTTCTAAAAACGCTTCAATATTTCGCATTGCTGGTTCAAAGTATTGCCCATCGTGTAATAACATTCCATACCAACTTCCCAATTGCTCCTTTAAATTTTGTTGCCATTTAGATAACACATGTTTTTCTAATAAATGGTGTGCTTTTATGGTTACCACTGCTGCTGCTGCTTCAAAACCAACTCTTCCTTTTATACCAACAATAGTATCTCCAACGTGAATATCTCTTCCTATAGCATATTTTGATGCAATTGCCTCTAATTTTAAAATAGTGTTTATTGAAGAATCTATTTCATTATTTACACCAACTAATTCCCCTTTTTTAAAATGTAATTTAATATCGGTTGGTTCGGTTTTTTGTAACTGACTTGGATACGCGCTTTCAGGCAAACCTTGGTGTGATGTTAATGTTTCAACACCTCCAACACTGGTTCCCCAAATACCTTTATTAATAGAATATTTAGCTTTTGACCAAGGGAAATCCACACCATGCTTTTTAAGGTATTCAATTTCTTCCTGACGTGATAATTTTAAATCTCTAATTGGCGTAATTATTTCAATATTAGGTGCTAACGTTTGAAAAATCATATCAAAACGAACCTGATCATTTCCAGCTCCAGTACTTCCGTGAGCAATATATTTCGCATCTATCTTTTTTGCGTATTCAACTACTTCAATAGCTTGAAAAACACGCTCTGCACTTACTGATAATGGATAGGTATTATTCTTCAACACATTTCCAAAAACCATATATTTAATAGCTTTTTGATAATACGTTTCTAAAATATTAGAGTTAGTATGAGATTTTACACCCATTTCATATGCTTTTGCTTCAACCATCTTTAATTCTTCGGCAGAAAAACCTCCGGTATTTACCAAAACACTATGAACTTCTAAGTTTAGTTCATTTTGCAAATATTTTACACAATATGATGTGTCTAAACCTCCACTGTATGCTACAACTACTTTTTCCATTTTATTTGTTTTTTTTCAGAAATAATGCTTGTTTAATTTTTTTTAACCTGCTTAACACTTTTGAATTGTATTCGTGTTGCTTAATATTTTTTTCATGTTTTGGATCGTACAACATTCCTGTACACAAACACATTTTTCTGTTGGTACGCATTAAAATATCGTAATTTTTACAAGTTTGACACCCATTCCAAAAAGCTTCATCATTTGTTAATTCAGAAAATGTAACTGGCTGATACCCCAAATCATAATTTATTTTCATAACAGCCAAACCAGTAGTAATCCCAAATATTTTAGCTTCAGGGTATTTTTCTTTTGAATGTTCTAAAATTTTCTGTTTTATTTTTTTTGCTAACCCCTGATTTCTATAATCAGGATGCACTATCAAACCTGAATTTACTACAAACTTCAAATTATCCCATAATTCTATGTAGCAAAAACCTGCAAATTGACCTTCATGAATGGCGATTACTGCATTTCCATTCACTATTTTTTTAGTAATATATTCTGGCGTTCGTTGTGCAATACCTGTTCCTCTTACTTTTGCAGACTCTTCTATTGTCTCACAAATTAATTGAGCGTATTTCACATGCGATTCGTTAGCTATTACAACCTTCATTGGCTTAATTTATTAAATTGAAAATTAAATTTTTAATATATCGGAAAAACCGAACTTAAAAGAATAATACGCCACAATAGGACGCAATAAATGGTGAATAATTCCAATAAAAAATATTGAAAAAATTATAAAATTGATATTAAATAGTATGTTAAAAAAATGATACAAAATAGAAATGAAAATGGAAATTAATAAACTGTTTTTTTGGATACGTAAAATTAACGCACAATGCGGCGCATCCTAAAAGTAGGCGGGGGAGTTAAAACAGTTATATTTAAATTATATACTTTCATTGGCACAATATTACATAAAAAAATAACACAATTTTTAAATTGTTGAATAATTAACAAAATCACAAATTAAGCTATAAAAAATTAACAAATTAAAGGTAAACACCTCATTTTATGCTATATTAAGAATTGGAATAACTCAGGTTTCTCATTTAAATACTCACTTAAAAAGCCCTTTTGTCTCATTCTAGTTATTAAAGGCTCAAAATCATCTTTTGAATCTAATTCTATTCCAACAACCGCCGGACCTTTATCTCTGTTATGTTTTTTTGTATATTCAAAATAAGCAATATCATCATTAGGACCTAAAACATCTACCACAAATTCTTTTAAAGCACCTGCTCTTTGTGGAAATTTAATGATAAAATAGTGTTTTAAACCTTCATAAAACAAGGCTCGTTCTTTCATTTCTTCCATTCGGGTAATATCATTATTACCTCCACTTACAATGCAAACTACATTTTTCCCTTTAATTTGCTCTTTATGATTTTCTAAAGCTGCAATTGATAATGCTCCTGCAGGTTCAACAACCATCGCATTTTCATTATATACTTTTAAAATAGTAGAACAAATTAATCCCTCATCAATTAAATCAACATCTGATAACACTTCTTTACAAAATTCAAAAGTGACATCTCCCATTCTTTTTACTGCTGCACCATCTACAAATTTATCAATTTCATCAAGGGTTGTGTTTTTTCCTTTTTCTAATGATGTTGTTAATGATGGCGCTCCTTTTGGCTCAACTCCAATAATTTGAGTTGCAGGACTTAAGGATTTAAATACATTGCCAACACCAGAAGCTAAGCCACCTCCACCAACCGGCAAAAACAAATAATCAATGGAAGTCTCTGAATCATTTAAAATTTCTAAGCCAACAGTTCCTTGACCTGCAATTACTTCAATATCATCAAAAGGATGTACAAAAGTGCTTTTTTGAGTTTTACAAAATTCATCTGCTGCTTTTTGACTGTCATCAAAACTATCTCCAAAAAGTTTGATTTCGACAAACTCTCCACCAAACATTTTTACCTGATCAATTTTTTGATGTGGTGTTGTATATGGCATAAAAACAACACCTTTCACTTGTAATTTCTTACAAGCATAGGCAACTCCTTGTGCGTGATTCCCTGCACTTGCACAAACAATTCCGTTTTCTAATTGCGCTTCTGTTAACCCTTGAATTTTATTATAAGCACCTCTAATTTTATAAGAACGAACTACTTGTAAATCTTCTCTTTTAAAATAAATATTGGCTTGATAGCGTTCCGAGAAATTCTTCATAAAAACCAAAGGAGTTGCCTGAACAACGCCTTTGATATTTTGCTGCGCTTTGTAAAT
>Ga0102810_1000069_pt1 | contig 29684 bp, 23 predicted proteins | sample ColrivemetaGS573_FD_84506 | JGI IMG/M metagenome (GOLD analysis project Ga0102810, IMG submission 84506) | Estuarine microbial communities from the Columbia River estuary - Ebb tide ETM metaG S.573 | ecosystem: Environmental > Aquatic > Marine > Intertidal zone > Estuary | place: USA: Columbia...
AAGATACGTAACGTTGCGGGATATCGTAACTACGACAAGTCTGAGTTCAAGTCTCCGACACCTCTATTAGAAGGTGAAGAAACTAAACTAGAAGCAACCTATAATACTATGCATGACATGAGTGAGTTTACTGACCCATCATCATACAAGTCTTATGATGACTTGAAGGCACGACTTGAAGTTGTGTTAGGTCAGGCGACTGGTTCTGGTTCTACTATGAAGAATGAATCATTACAACAAACTGCTGAGACCGTAGGGTCTAAGTCAGTTGAACCTCAAGTGATTCCGTCTGCTCCTCAACCGCAGGTAGCGATGGCATCTGAGGGAGATGATGATACATTATCCTACTTCGCGAAACTCGCGGCAGAGGATTAGGACTAAGGGGAGACTTTCGGGTCTCCCTTTTTTTATCCCATTAAAGATATAAAGAGTTGCATGTTAGGGTCTGCCATAGGGTCTTTTGCTGATTCAACACCACCAGTAAATGTTTGACTACTATTATCTATTGAGGTAGTACTTGCATCAACCATTCCTCCAGGACCACTATTGAGTGCAGCAATTTCTTGTGCTTCTAATAACTTTTGTTGTCTTTCTGCTTCTGCTGCTTCCTTCTTTTTCTTCTCTAGTTTTTCTGCTTTTTTTGCTTCTTGTTTCTCAAGTTTTGCTTTATCAAATTCTTTTCTTTTTTCTCGTCTTGCATCGTATGCATCATCTAAACCAGCATTATCCCCTAGTTTTATTAACGACGCTGTTTTTCTAAGAGCAGGTGCTAAAAATCCAAACTTAGTTCCTTCAACTGTGTCTGCTGCTGAAGTCAAAAGTTTTCTTGGTATTGCGGTGAACATATCTATTATATTAGCAAAAGCAACTTTTAAAATTTTCCCTAGCGAAAATTTTCCTGTTTCATCTTTCATTGCATCTACAAAGGAAAATAACTTATCTGTTATAGCACCAAACAAAGTACCAATCATATCTGAGACTGAGAAACTTTTAAGGAACTCGGCAGCATTATTCATGCCAAACTTACCTAAAACCCATGCTGCTATATCTTTGACTAAATCTAAAGGATAACCAATGATTGCCTTCAAAGCACCTCCGATACCTCCTATAGTGGCAGCAACTAATCCTGCAAACAAACCTTCTTCTTTGAATCTACTAAATCCATCAAGCGCACCCTTAACAGTTTCAAATACAGTAAATATAATTCTAAGTGGGACAAGGAATGCTCCAAGGAATTTTCCCATCCCCTTTACACCTTTCGTTATGTTAGGGAATATTTTACCTAACTTAGCAAAAAGACCAGAAAGTATACCACTACTTTTCCCAACCTTTGAAGCATCTTTTGCTGTCTTTCCTCCTCCTCTTAAATTAGATAAGAAAGCAGGCATCCTAAGTGGTGCTCTTCCACCTTTTTGCATTTTAGCAAATTGTTGAGGCGTCATGCTTCTTGCTTGTGCGCTAAATTGTTTCCCGTACATATTTGGCATTTTAGCAATCTGCTTTTGAGATATTCCTCTCATCGCAAGACCTCTTAAACCCGTCGCTGCCTTTGCGGCACGTGCTTGACGAGCAGCAAGTAAACCTCTAATTCCTGGAAGTTTCGCAATCCCTTTTCCTAAAAACTTTGCGATTGCAAATGCGAATTGAAAAGGTGCTTTAATCAAGAACTTTGTGAACCTAAACATTGCCTTGCTCAAACCCTTTACGATTGCGAACCCTGTCTTCCCAAAAACTAATGTACCAATACTACCCAATGCCGCACCAAGGAGCATCGGTATCCCTCGTATTCCCGCAAAAATACGCCCAAGCATTCCTAACAAACCCCCTACGCTTTTTTCTTGCTTCTTCTCTTCTGATTTACCTTTACTTTTAAGGTCTTTTAATGCTGCTAATAATTCTGCTTCTGATTCTGCGTCATCTCCTCTTTGAGCATTAAGTCTGTCAAAATATTTTTGAAATAGGTCAATTTGTTTATCTAATTTAACATTAGTAAACTGCTGCGAACTCTTTATCCCAGTCAGTTTTGTACTTTGCTCAGCAAGAAGCACATTTTGTTTTTTGTTTTCTTTAGTTACGTCTGCTAAAGATTTTTCTTTTTCGACTGGTTTTTTGGTTGCCATTGTTATTCCCTAAAAGTCTGAATTCAGATTTCTATTTTCTTCTGCCTCTTTTTCAAGATGTTGCTCTAATAATGTTAGATAAACTTCTCTTTCCCACGGATGCATATTTTCAATATCACGTAATGAATATCTGTAATGCTGCATCAAAGCAAAATTAGTTTGAAAATGATTAATCAAATTATCATGCGAGAGGCATATTAAAAAAAATCTTGTAGACCCTCCAATGTTAATTTGTTATCATTACCACACTTTACACAAGTGTACTCTACTTCTTTTTTAAGTGTTGGAGCACTTGAAATAAACTCCCCAACCTTTTCAAACTGACTGGTCGTCATTGAATCTATAAAGTCATCCATATCTTTATTCGACCATTCTGTTATTCTTTCGTCTGGCGTATTAACAGAAATAACACATTCTCTAACCATGTTCATACTAAACTCTGATTCAGATACTCCCTCTTTATAATGCTTCATAAAAGAATTATAAGAAGGATATTTTAATTCTAATGATATATCAGGACTCATTTCAATAAGATTACTTATGTCTTTAGGTAATTCTACATTAAGAGAGGTCAAGTCAACTTCAACTTCTGTTTTTGCTTCACAATCTTTTGCTTCACATGTACCATTCAGAACAGAAGTTTCTCCGACTGACTTCGCTCTTATCTGACAAAACAAATATTCAACATCAAATGTTGTCAATAGATTAGGGTTTATTGTATCGTATATACAAGCAATAACCGTATCAACCATTGCTCTCATTGCTGTTTTTTCATCTTGTGCTTCAAATGCTTGTAAAAGTATTTTTTCTTCTTTTACAAGATAAGGTCTATATGTTACTTCCCTCTTGGTTGAGGGTATTACTATTTCATAACGAATAGATTCATTTAACTTAGGTAGTGCCATAATATTATTTATTCTCCGTGTTTATAATATATTTTTATTTATAATCTTTTTAAAAGATTTTTCTCATCGCGCCAGCAAGAAGTGCTTGCCCAAGTTGACTTCCTTTTCCTTGACTGTACTGTGATGTTGTTTTAAAGTTTTTGTACGATAATTGTACTGTTTGTTTTATTAAACCATCTGCAGATGCTCCCATACTAAGGGATGCCATAGAGGTAGGAAATGCATCAATAAGTTTTACTTCATATATAACATCATCTGTGGTTAAATAGTTTAAGTCAAACTCTCCTTGAGCAAAATCTAGTGGACCAAGGCGAGGAAGTCTTGAAGCAATTGAACTTGGTAATTTACCAGAATCAAATAGTTTTTTCTTTGTTATATCAAAAGCAACACCTTTTCTTAAGACTTGAATTGTTACGTCTTTAACGATATCTTTATGGTATGATAAAAGTTTTGTTTCTTGATCATATGCTGTACCTTGCCAAGATTCAAAATAATATCTTGCACCGAAATCATTTAAAAGCATAAAACTAAGAGTTATGTCTGTAAGAACTTCGCCATATGCTATTTTTACAGTGTCCATTCCTATTCTTCGTTCTTTGGTTGTGATTTGTCTTTGTGGTATTTCTACATCTGTACATAATATATTCATACCTCTAGACTCTTTATTAATTGTAGGTAAGATAATGTTATATAGTGTTGGTTCCGCTATACCTCCGCTTTTCGCAACTTCAGATAAAAACTCGTCTACTCTTAATGCCATTTTAACCTATCATCTTTCTTGAATCTTTGTATGCAGTTAATGGGTTTGGTATCTTCTTGAAACTTGCTACAGGTAAAAAGGTAGCAATTTCCCACTCCGGCGCAGGAACTTGCGCAAACCCACCTTTAACATTTGATGCTAAGTAATGTTTGAAACAAGGTTTAAAAAACTTTAATTTAGAAGTTGATTTTAAAGTTTCATATGTAATCTCAAACTTTGCGTTAGGAGACCTTTTACTTGAAGCAATATCCATTAATCCGTCTAACATTTTTGCACGTAACATAGGAGGTAGGTAGTGAAGATTTAATCCATAAAAACCTTTTTCTGCTGGACCAACTATTACAACTAGAGGGAAAGTATCGTAATAGGGTAAAGTGTCTTTTGTCTTTGGGTCATAGAAGAACATCTGCATCGTTCCAATTATATCCCCGCCTGTTGGTAACTCCCTTTGTAATTCTTTTCTATTAATCCCACGCAAATCTTTAGCGCGTTGACGAAACCACTTACGTGATTCGTCTGTCTTGGGTGTCACTCCCGCTCGAAATGCTTCTCTTGATAGTGTGTCAAACAAGTTACTCATACGTCTATTTATACTATTTTTTACGACGTTTGAAAGGTTTTATTGGTTTTAATGGTTTGGTTGACTTAGGTATAATAGACTTCAGGGGTTCGTTCTTCTCAGTCCATATTATAAACTCCCAACCTCTGTCCTTGGCATATTCTTCTGCTGCTTCCCATTTGTTCACGTTCTTAATATAAGTCAAACTCTCGTTGAGGTATCTCTTTGTTCTGCGTCCACCCTTGGGAGGTCTAGTTTGTCCATCAGGTTTAATTTCCACAAGGAACGTCTTACCCTGTTTTGTCTTAAGTTTTAAATCCATAAAGTATCGGTGGTACTTTCTATCTACTTCATATAGATAAGGTATAACAACTTCTTCGGATGACCATTTAATTATATTGGGGTTATCGTCACACCATTTGAAGGCATGTCGTTCCCATAGAGAACGATAGGTAACCTTAGTTGGGTCGCCTTCATACTTAGATGGATTTTTTACTGAATATCTTCCAGAATATGCCATAAAAACCTTATAAATAGACTTGACGAATATAAAACTATTTAGTAGGAAACTAAGATGGCAGACGGAAATTTAAACCCTCAAAACACTTTTTATGGAGATGGTGATGAAATTGTGTCACGCGGTATTCGATATGGTGATGGTAGTAGGGGGAACTCATATAAAACCAGAACCTTTCCTCAAAACCTCGGAGAAAATGGTCAAAAAACTTATATACGGTTTCAAGTAATAGAAGAAGAACCTGTGACAATTTCAGGTCTTGCTGGTAATTTTAAAACAGCATTAGTGGACTTGGCACAAACTTTTGCTGATGCAGAAGGCAATTCAACTACTACAGGTGAGTTCGCTTCTCAATTAGTAGAAAACTTAGGTAATGTTCAAAGTACTCGATTAGAAAGAGATACTACACTTAAACCTAAGGATGGTATGTTTGCTGAATTATATATGCCAGCAAACATTTCCTTTCAAGGTGGAGCAAGTTATAACACAGGTGTTCAAATTGGTGCAGTAGGAGCGATGGGATTAAAAGCACTAACATCAGGAGCGGGTGTTTCAGGAGCGGTTGGCGATATGTTGGGAACCGCAGGAAAAACTTTAGCACAAGGTTTAAAGGGGGGTGGAAAAAATCCTGCCGTAAATCTCGCAGTCAATGCTGTCTTACAAAAAGCAGAAAATGTTCCTGGAGGAACTACATTAAAAAATGTAGCAGGATTAGCATCTCAGGTTACAGTAAATCCAAACTCTAGAGTTATTTTTAAAGGGGTTGGACACAGAAGTTTTGATTTTACCTTCACTATGATTCCTACAAGTCCACAAGAGGCAAGAGCAATTTCTGATATCGTACTGTTTTTTCGTACGCAATTATATCCTGAGTCAATAGACGAAGCAGGAGTAAGTATGGGTTATAAATTTCCAGAAAGATTTTATATCTATATGATGTATGATGGTAAACCAATATTCCATAGAATAAAACCTTCTTATTTAAGAGACGTTAATGTAACATATAACCAAACAAAACAATCATTTATAAAATATCAAGTAGACGGTGGGGAGGCAGCATATGACCCTGTAGAAACGACGATGACTTTATCGTTTGTAGAATCAACTACACTTGTAAGACAAGACATAGCACTTGATGAGAATGGAAGAGGATACTAATATGCCTACAACATTTTTTACAAACTTTCAAAATGTGCCTTATCGTTTTGGGGATAATGAAACCCCTGTATTCACCAAGAAACTTTCTCAATATGTTAGTGTTTTAGACCAATTGAGAAATTCTGAAACTCTTATTGAGAAATACACTGTAATAGCAGGGGATAGACCTGATACAATATCGTTTAGACTTTATGGTACAGTAGATTATTATTGGACATTCTTTCTTATGAATGAACATATTCGTGAATCAGGTTGGTCAGTTCCAAGTTATGATTTACTTGCTGAATCAAAAATAAGATATCCTCATAGAACTGTAACAACTAATCAAGATATATCTACAGATAATGGTTCATATGAATTATTTCCTGTTGGGGCAACTGTAACAGGAGTAACGAGCAGCACAACTGGAACAATTATTCGCAAAATACCTGATATGGGACAAATTATAATAAAACCTACAGTAGCAGGAACAGAGTTTTTACCCACCGAAGAACTTAAATTTACTTCAGTAGATGGAGAAAAAAAGGTTCGTCTTGTAAAGGAGTCTGCTCAGTATGATTCCGTTCATCATTATGAAGACGCAGATGGTGTTTATCAAGACTTAACTCCAACATTTAGTTTTACTAGTGATTCACCTCCATTACCAACAGATTGGATAACTCCGAATGTAAATTGGACTGCGGTTACATACAGAGATAGACTTGAGAAAAAGAATTTAGAACTACAACAAATCGTTGTTGTTAAACCAAGTGCTATTGATGGTTTCGTAAGTGAATTCAAAACTCTAATGAAGCAAAGATTATAATAAAAAATGACAAGTCCTTCCGCATTAAAGAGTGTACTTAATACTGAATTTAGAATTAAGAAGGTGTTGATCACCTCTTCACGTTTGCTATTGCCCGTTATTAAAGAAGAAAAGAAAACATCCCCAAATACGGTTGTAACTGAAAATGATACTAGAGAAACAAATGATTCTTTTTCAATAGATATTACTGCGTTTGTTTCTGAATTAATTATATTTGAATCATTAGATAGACCATACATGTCAGGGAAAATGGTAGTGCTTGACGATTCAGAATTATTTAATGGATTAGAACTACAAGGTACAGAAAATGTACAAATTACTCTCGCAACAGAAGACTCTCAACAAACAGATGTTATTTTAAATAAAAAGTTTATAATGACAGGTATTGAAAGTCAAACTAAAAGTGGCGAGGCAGGTTCATCTAGTGTGTTTACTATTACTCTTTTAGATGAAATTGCTATGGTTGGTCGTGCAACTAAAATAAGAAAATCCTATAGCGGAAGTTTAGAAAAAATAATAAAATCAGTTGTTAAAAACGAATTAGGTAGAGACACAGAGATTAGTTATACTGGTGCGAAAAAACCTACTGATGAATTTAGTGCTCAAGAAAACATAACTTGTATCGTTCCTAATTTAAATGCGTTAGAAACTATAGATTGGATATGTAGTAGATTAACAACTAAAAACGGTTCACCTTACTTTTGTTTTGCTACTCTTAATATCCCTCATTATAAAGAGGGTTTTGTTGTTACGGGCGAAGAAGATATTAAAGAAGGAAACGTTATAAGATTAGGTAATCTTGATACAATGTTAGAACAAGAACCATTTAATAAAATACCATATAAGTTTACTCCTCAAACCAACTCAACTAATGCTAACCAAAGCAGAGAAAAACAAGTATTTAACATAAGAGCGATAGAAACTCCTGCTAGTTCTAATACTTTGAAACTAATTGATATTGGAGCAATTTCTAGTACATACTCTAACACTAACTTAGGTACAGGAGAAGTTCATAAATCTGAGCACAGTATTGTGCGAACATTAAGCAATATTTCTAAAGATGATATAATAGAAAAAGAAGGTAAGGTACAAAATGTTATTGACCCTACCGCCAAATTTAAAGATAAAAATATTTTAAGATACAAGTCTAGAAATTTTCATACAATAACTTCTTCAGGAACCTATGGTAATCTTAATAGTTATCATGATGAAAGAGTTGAAAGTAAATTTAAAACAAAAATCGAATCAAAGTCAATAAAGGCATTCCTTAACAAAAATCCATTAACTATTGTAATAGAAGGTTCAGGATTTATTGTAGGTCGCGGAGGTGTGGGTCAAATTATTAGCATAGATATAAGAGGAGATAACGTTCGCGCTGAAAAAAGAGAAGAATTATCAGATTCAAGATATTCTGGTAATCATCTTATATATGATGTAAAGCATCATTTCGCTGCGAATTTACATAACGTGACATTAAATCTCCGCAAGTTGGAGTCAAAATTATGATGAGACCTATTTTATCAGAATACTATGGTGATAGTACAAGATGGTTTATTGCGACTGTAGTTAATTCAGTTCCTGAAGCAGGATATGAAGGAAGAGTAAAGATACGCATACACGGATTACACAGCGAGAATACACAAGATATTCCTGAAGACCATTTACCATGGGCGCAATGCGTTCTTCCAACTACCGAAGGTGGGGTTTCAGGTATTGGTAAGATACCTCGCATATTACCAAGCGCATTAGTGTTTGGTATGTTTATGGACGGTAAAAACTCACAGACACCTATCGTACTAGGTTCATTACCTAAAATGGAAAGACCTTCTCAGATACAATTAGATACAAAACAAATAATTGTTGATGATAATTCATTAATAGTAACCTCTGCTAATGTAGATGATGGTAATCAGAAAACACTCGTTTCAGGCGAAGTTAAAGATTTTAGAATACAATATACTTTACAATTCTTTTTAAATATAGGATATAGTTACAATCAAGCAATAGGAATTACAGAAAATTTATCTCAAACAGGTATGTTATCAGGAGGAGATTTAGAGTCTGGTCCATATGGTATCGCGGGTTGGAGAGGTACAAGACTAAGACAATTAAAAGAGTTTACTAATAGTCCTAAATCTTTTACTAAACAAGTTGAATTTATTGCACACGAATTAAACAGTACACAAAGGTCTGCTAATATTAGATTATTGAGGTCTGAAAAATTTGGAGGAAAAAATGGTTCCTTTAAAATATTCGCTAAATACTATTTGAAAATGTCCCTGAAACAACTACGTGACCTTGAGTCAATAGGTAGTTATTCTGATATTCAGTAGGAGAAAATAATGGGTTTAAGAAATCTTGATAAAGTAAATCAACTTGCTGCAGAAACAAGAAGAAAATCTTTTTCTGACTTATCGCAATCTATACCTAAAACTGTTAATTTAACTGCTGAATCGCTTGAAGGAACACCATTACAAGATTTTGATTGTGAAGTTACTGTGTCAACAAACGTGCTTTCAAACCTACAAGGTAATGCTGCAGAAGTACGAACTAATATAGAAACTGCATTGGTTCAAGGTTCATCAATAATCGGAGACGGAACAGACGGTGAAACTTTTGGAGGTTTTGTAAAATCTATTGGTAATGAAGCATCAAGATATGATGTAGGAGTTTGTAAACTAGAAGGTGATTTTGGTTTAGAGGGTAATGGTTCAGGACAAAACGTGGTAGCATATTGTTCTGGTGCACCTCAAGCAATCGAACTAACAAGACTCAAAGTTATTAAAGATGTTAATGAAAGAAATGAATCATGGAAAACATTTTTAGATAATCTTCCAGATGTTTTGGGCGCACCTTCAGGAGGTTTCCTCGGAACTCTTTTAAAAGTGGTTGGTGTTATAGGTGCGGCAGGTACATTATTACCTCAGATATCACCTCTTCAAGGTCTTACAGACAAACTTACTACTCTCAAAGATAATATTTTACGGGACACAGGTATTCAAGGTGTTATAGATGATATTAAAGGTGCATACGATGGTGCTATGGAACATATTAATGGTGCTATTGAAGATGTTACAACCTCATTTAACGAAGTCGTTAAAGACACGTTAGGTGAAGTTGATAACGGTATAAATGGTTTAAGTCAGAGTTTATCAGACGAGGCAGGAAATGCTGCGAATAGTATTTCTTCTGCAACTGCAGCAGGAACTAGTCGTGCTATTCAAGACTTAAACCCATCAACAGTAATTCAAGATATTTCTGGAAATCAAATTGCGTTTGGTCTTAATGGGCAACAATTAACTGCTCAACAAATAGCAACACTAAACCCATCAACAGTAATTAAAGATATTTCTGGAAACGTGATCAATACAACCAATTTAGGTGCTGGGATGAGACAAAGGTTTTCACTTGGTGGTATTATTAGTGATTTGGCAGAAGCAGCGACAGGAGTTCTTACTGCAGAAGTTAAAAGATTAACTTCATTTAATATACCAGATATTCAAACTGCAAATATAGTTAATAGGTTAGTTCAGGGTGGCACAAAAAGAGTAAATGCTGTTGCTAATATGACTATCCTTGATGGAAATGTGACAACTCTATTAAATAAATTTGAACCTCTTACAGGGGCAGGAAGTTTTACTGAAGATGGTATAGACGCAGAAGAAGTTCTAAAGAGAATTGAAGAGGCAGGTAAAAAAAGTGGTGCTACAGCAGCACAGATAAAAGAAGTTCAAGACGCATTTAGAAATAAACTAAAAGAAGTTAGTGAGAATGATTTCTTCACGAACCAACTTGAGAGTATTATATCAGAAGTTGCGGTTCAACCTCCTGTTGCTGAATTTAAACAGATAGATAAGTATTCATACATAGGTTCAGTAGAAGAATTAGAAAAAGAGTTTTTTGAAAGAGTTATGAGAAGTGGAAGAAATGTAGACTCCACAATTATTCATGCAACCGAAACGTTTACAAACAAAAATATAGGTGCAGAAGAAATAGAAGATTTCGCTGCTGAGTTAGGACAAGAAGAATTAGGAGAAATCGGTTATCATTATGTAATAAGGCGTGATGGCAGATTACAAAGAGGAAGAAGCGTTGAACAAGAAGGTGATCATGCACCTTACAACTTTAATAAGACTTCAATAGGTCTTGTTATGGTAGGTGGTATTAACAGAGCAAGTACAGAAAGTCTTAATTTTACCAATTCAAGCGCATCATTTACACGTGCTCAGTATGATACATTAGAACTATTCCTTAAAACGTTTTATAATCATCTTCCTGGAGGAGAAGTTTATGGTCATAACGAACTAAAATCTTTATTTTCTACTGACACTGACGGAGAAGAAGAACCACTAGATGAACAAGAATTTCTTGACCCATTCTTTGATGTAAGTGAATACATATATTCCTTATTCGGTAAAGTTAACAGAAAACAAGTTGAAGACCAAAAACTAGATGATTGGGAAGAAGGTGTTATAGAAGGTCTGCTAATATCTCAAACTGCAACACTTGAAGACGGAACAGATATTATCGCAGAATTTCCAGACGATAGTCAAAATGAACTAGATTTTGCGAGTAGACAAACTCCTTCTGGTAGGTTTGCTGCGCGTCAACGTAGTTTATCCAGATTAGCACAAGGTCTTCCTGTTCCTTTGCCAACTATTGAACGACCTTCTAACGGAGAGTTTGTAGTTGAGTATGTATATCAAAGTAGTAATGGAAGAAATGTAGACCCATCAGAATTTAGGGGATTAGGGAAAGGCATTCCTGGCAAATTACTTCAAATAGCAAACTTCATAGGTTCTGATTTGAGAGTAACAAGTGGGTTCAGAACTGAAGCACAAAATATTGCTGTAGGAGGTGTTCCCAACAGTAACCATATAGATGGTGTTGCGGTTGATTTCCAAATAATGGCATTTGAAAAAATAGACCCTTTAGCACATGCTACAAGAAACAAAAAGAGTATAACAAAATTTTATCATGATGAAAGAGCACATGAAAAGTTATATCTCTTAGTTCAAAAAGCAAGAGAATTAAAATTTAAAGGTATACACTTATACACTAATTTTGTTCATCTTGATATGGCAACTGAAGAGTGCGGTAACAGTGGTGTTAGTGCTCATAGTAATAGACCTCTTGGCGACTTTTTAAGGAGTGAAGGATATGTATCCTGGAGATTAGGTAATGATAAGTAGTGATAAGGAATAAATGTAATGACAACTAAAACAGACAACTTTTATAGAAGAATTTCAGAAGGTGAGTTAGGGCAAGAACTTTCTCAAGGAGTTCCTGCAGATGGAATGCAGAATGCTTCAGGAGATTATCCGAGAAGAGAATATAATTTTGGTTCTTCAGTTAACAAAGCAGCGCTCGGAACTAAGATAAACGAACTCTACACGGGTGGGGGAGATATAGGAGTTCCTTTAAATATTCCAGAACAATTACCTTCTCAGTATCCTTTTAATCAAGTAGATGAAACTCCAAGTGGGCATGTTATTGAGATGGACGACACTCCGGGTGGCGAAAGAGTCCTTATTAAACATCGTAAAGGTTCTGGTGTAGAGTTACGCGCAGATGGTACGGTTGTAATATCTGCATTGAATAATAAGGTTGAGGTGACAGGAGGAGACCAAACCGTAATTATTGAAGGTCATGGTAATCTTGTATACAACGGAAATCTTAATCTTAAAGTAAGTGGCGACTATAACGTAGAAGTTGGTGGTGACTATAATGTAAAAGTAGCAGGTAATAATACACAAAAAACTAAACTTCATAACGTTATAGAGGTAGCAGGAAATACTAGTGAAAAGTTTTTAGGAACAAAGACCGAAAGAGTTGTAAAAACAAATACAAAATTCTTACTAGGAGATGACCATTATGTTGTAAAAGGTAATAGGACAGATGCGGTTCAGGGTAAATATGACCTTTCTTGCGGAACTGATATGCTTGTTACTGCAACTGAATCTTTAAATATTGTATCTCTTAATACTCACATTATGGGTTCTAAGGGATTATACATAAGGGGTACTGAAGGTCAGATAGGTGGTCAAGAAATTAGGTATACTGGAAAAACCTATTCTGGAGCAAGAGAAACATCAACCGCGAATGATAGTTCTCAAAACCCAACAGGAATACAAACTGCTATATTTCACGGAACCTTTAAAGGTTGTGCGGATAAGTCATTACATGCAAGTAAAGCAAACAGTTCTGTTCTTGCGCTCGCAGCATCTACTTCACTAGGTGCAGTCGGAACAAGTGCTGCAGCAGCAACGTTCATTAGTGCTGCGAGTGCGATTTCTGGTGTTCTTGCAATAAAAGATTTAATGGCAAACTTTGGTCAAGAAGCAGAAAGTGGAATGGGAGCATCAGATTATAATACCGTAGAATCAATTGATGTTGATAATATCTTTACGAACAATTATGAATTGGCAGATACTGCAACTAATAATAATCAAAAGAATAAATTATTACTCACTAAGTTTGCATACGCAAAAGGAGAGAAGCATGTAGCGATTGATGCTAATGACTATATGTTAACCGATATAAAAGGTCTTGATCACTATGAAGAAGTATTTAAGACACAACCTACAACACAAGAAATAAGGTCAGCATTTAGAAATGATGATTCTCGACTTAAAACTACTCTTGGCGCGAAACTTATTGTTGAAGGTAAATTAAATAAAAATTACCTTAATATGACTCCTCCTTCAATGACAGGTAGGATAACATCAGCAGTTACCAATAAAGAAGGTAGATATGGATATACACCTATCGGTAATTCATTAGATAATAGAGGAAAGAGATTTTAGAATGCCACAATTGATTCCAGACTTTATATATGACCCAAATATTTTATCACCTATAAGTTCTAGGACTAAACTTGCTAAGGGTGTTACTCTAGCAAAGTTTCTTGGTGCTTATGGAGATAAAATGAGTTTTTATAATATCGCGAACGAACAAGCAAGAGTTCAGATAGCAAGAAACTTAACTTTGCACGCAAGAGCGATTACACTTATAAATGGAAATACAGATAGATTTAATGATATTAGACTTATTGTAAGTGAAGGTCTTTATGACCGTAATATACCAGACCTATCAAATGAAACTATGAAACAAAAAGCACTAGGCAATCTAGTCTATTATCAAGTCATTGGTGATAATGGAACAATAGATTTAGAAAGAACTTATGATGTTGCTAAGTTTTGGTCTCAATATTTAGAATTTGACGAGTTAATATTAGATTATGATGAGTATAATCCAGATGGAAGTTTAACATCTCAAATTGGATTATTAATGCCAAACGTTCCTACAAACTATAACGTGACATATAAAAGTCAAGGACAAAACGAAACCTTTAATGACGATTCATTATTAACTATGTTTAATGGAGCAATTCAACAGAAGGGAGCATTAGTTGAATTTACTGACAAGAATATAATAAAACCTGTTGCTCCAAGTAAAGCAAAATAGAATAATATTTTTTAAAATAATAGTAACAAAAACATATAAATAACAGTATGACAAGAAGAGCATTCGCACAAGAAGATATAAACTTAGGAACTAACTCAGTAGAGATTAGTCGAACTCGCAGGTATGTCGATATAGACTTGACACTTGCAGTAAAACCTACGAGTGGTGACATATATAAAAAGAATGATGCTGCGGCAGTTAAACAAGCAGTTAAAAATCTCATTATGACTAACCGATTGGAAAAACCTTTCAGACCAAACTTTGGCGGTAATATAAGGAGTGCTTTATTTGAATTAGCAGATTATGGAGAAAACTTCATATTGACTGACCAAATAACTTCTACAATACAAAGAAATGAACCAAGAGCAAAGGTTATTAAAATTATTACGACAACAACAGACGATTATAAAAACTCTGTTGACGTTACAATAATTTTTAGAATAAGGAATACATCAGAATTGGTTCAATTAACTACAAATCTCGTAAGGTTAAGATAAAATGGCAACTACAATAAGTTCAACTTCTTTAGATATTAATAGTATAAAGCAAAATTTAAAGGATTCCCTCAGAAACTCTGGAGAGTTTGGAGACTTTGATTTTGATGCGTCTGGGTTATCAAGTATTCTTGACGTACTTGCCTACAACACACATTACAATGGTCTTACCGCAAACTTTGCTTTGAATGAATCATTCCTAAGTACTGCGCAACTTAGAAGTTCAGTGTTATCTTTAGCAGAAGGTATTGGTTATGTTGCTGACTCAAAAACTGCTCCGCAAGCAACTATAAAAATGTCTCTCACAATAAGCGGAGGTGGTGGTCCAGCAACAATACAAATAAACGAAAACTTTAAATTTAATACTACAGTAGATGATATTAATTATGTGTTTCAAACAAGAGAAGATATATCTGCTATAAACTCAAATGGAAGTTATAATTTTACTGACATTGGCGGAGAAGATAAAATAAAGATTATAGAAGGTATTCAACGTACTAAGAATTTTATTGCTTTAAAAGCAACAGACAATCCAATATATGTTATACCAGATAAGAACATAGATACATCAACCGTGATAGTAAGAGTTTATGATTCAGCAACTTCATCTACATTCGTAACATATTCTAATTTAATAAATGCGCGTACAATAAATGAAAACTCAACTCTTTTCATATTACGTGAAGCACCTAACGGAAACTTTGATTTATCTTTTGGTAATGGTTCAACACTTGGTAAAGCACCTAATGTTGGAGCAAAAATAGAAATTGATTATATTTCTACATCAGGTACTGCAGCGAATACCGCAAAAACATTTACTGCAGCGCAACAAATATTTATTGATGGTACTGGATATACATTAAACGTAACCACTGATTCTAAAGCAGTAGGTGGAGGTGAAAAAGAAACTATAGAGAGTATTCGAAAGAATGCTCCATTCCAATATGCGTCACAGAACAGAATGGTAACTGCGAGTGACTATTCTTCTCTTGTACTTAAAAACTTCTCAACATTCATTAGTGATATACAATCCTTTGGTGGAGAAGATGCTCTTGAACCAGACTTTGGTGTTGTTTTCATATCAATACTATTTAACGATGATGTTCTTCTTCCAACTCAAGCATCAGTTAAAGAAGATATCCTAGTTTTAGCAGACCAATTATCTGTTGCTTCTTTTGACGTTAAGTTCGAAGACCCCATAAAGACTTTTATTGAAGTTACAACTTTTTTCCAGTTTAATGATAACCTCACAACCCTTTCAAGAAACACAATAGAAGGGAATGTTAATACAGTCATAGACAATTACTTTACTGATAATACTGGTAGATTTGGTCAATCATTTAGAAGGTCAAACCTATTATCTTTGATAGATGCTACAAGTGCCGCAGTATTATCATCAAGACAAGAAATAAAAATGCAAAGAAGGTTTACTCCCACTCTTACCGCAAAACAAAATCATACACTTAGATATGCTGCTCCTATAGCATCAACAGACGATGAATTTTATAGGATAACTTCTGAAGCATTTACCTTTAAAAATTCAACTTGTATAATACGAAACAGATTAAAATCAAATATTCTTGAAATATTTAATACTAATTCTGGTACAGTAATTATTGATAATATTGGAGAATATACAGGAGACACAGTTAGATTAGTTGGTCTTCAGGTTGATGCTTTTTTAACTGGTAATTCTTTTATAAAATTAAGTGCAGTTCCTGCAAACCAAAGTGCTATATCCCCTTTAAGACAAGATGTAATAGTTCTAGATGCAGATAAGACTTTTACTAAAATAGTAGATGTTGCCGAAGGGGTTAATACCTAATGTCATCAAACTCTGACATAACACTTGTAGATTATAATCGAAGAGAACTTTCTTTTCCTAAATATCAGGTCAAGGAAATTCTTCCAGAGTTTTTTCGTGAAGAGTATCCTAAGTTAATTACTTTACTTGATCAATATTATCACTTCGAGGACACTGATTCCTCTCCCTCTAAACTTGTTAATGAATTATTTATTAGTAGGGATATATCTCAAACTGATTTATCCCTTCTTTCTTTTATTGAAGATGAGTTGTTATTGGGTCAGTCTTTCTTTGAAGGTTTCCAAGACAAACGTGCAGCATCAAAATACTCTAATGTATTGTTTAGGTCAAAGGGTACAAAGTATTCTATACAACAATTCTTTAGAACATTCTTTGGTATAGACCCTGAAGTTATATACACTAAGAAAAACATATTTAATGTGGGGGATGTTATTGGAACAGGAAGTCAAAAGTTTATTACAGATAATAAGTTGTATCAAAAACATGCTATACTGATTAAGTCAGAACTTACTCAAGATAAATGGAAAGATGCATATAAACTCTTTGTTCATCCTGCTGGAACGTTTTTAGGTTCTCAAATTCAGATAGTAAGTACAGTAACAGATACTATACTCGCTCCAGAAGTAGAAATACTCCCTCCACCACCATTTGCTGTTCATAGTGAAGCATCATTCGCTACCGCTGCATTTATAGACCATACTTCTATTGTAACGGATACTGCAGCGGATGGGTCAACAAGTACAAGTAGAATACGACCAGAAATTACTAGTATGATATTCGACAGAACAAGTGGTATTACTCTTGAACAGATGAATAACCAATATAGCAATATGCGTGAAGCACAACTCGCAACATCACCAACCTTTGATGATACTAGTATCGACTTTACAAACGACTTTGCTTTCGAAACATTAGACCAAGATAGACACGAATAATTGAAAATACGGGTTAAAAAAGTATATAAATAGAATAAAGAATTAGGAATATTATAAATGGCAAAACAAACATTAAATAAAGGAAGTTCTGCGAACGACGGCACAGGCGATACACTTCGTGCGGGTGCGCAAAAGATTAATGAGAACTTTACTGAACTCTATGCTATATTAGGTGGAGATACTTTACAAACTAAGGTCGCGTTTACTTCAGATGGTTTAGAGTTTGAGGGTGATTCAGATGCTCATGAGACAATACTTACTGTAGTGAATCCAACTGCAGATAGAACGATTACTCTCCCTAATGCTACAGGTACAGTTATTCTTGATAGTACAACTCAAACACTTACTAATAAAACACTTACAAGTCCAATATTGACAACACCAAAAATAAACGATACAAGTTCAAACCATAAATATGTTTTTGTAGCATCAGAACTTGTAGCAGATAGGAATGTTACATTACCTTTACTTACAGGTAACGATGAGTTTACATTTAATGCTCATGCTCAAACATTAACAAACAAAACTATTGATTTAACAGATAATACATTATCAGGAACAACTGCTGAATTTAATACTGCATTATCTGATGGTTCTTTCGCAACACTTGCTGGTTCTGAAACGATTTCTAATAAAACAATCGCTGGGGGTTTAAAAGTTTCAGTTCAATCTTTAAGTGGTGCGGGAGCAGTAAACCTTACACATACAGTTACTGAAGTATCGTCAACAGGAACGAACGCATTAACTCTAGCAAACGGAACTTCAGGTCAAATTAAAATTATTACAATGGTTGTAGATGGCGGTACTGCAACATTAACTCCAACAACACTAGCAGGTAGTAATACAACTGTTGCTTTTAGTGATGTAGGTGATAGTGTTATATTACTTTACACTACAACACTCGGTTGGGTCGTCACTTCAAATCAAGGTGCGACACTCGCATAAAGAATAGAAAGAATAAAAATGGCAATAGTAACAAATAAATTTAAAAGAGATGTTATAGGGAATATCAAAACTGATTTTGATGGCGCATCAAATCATTACTATATTGGTATAGGTAGGTCAGAAGAATGGAACTCAACAGACACATTTGTTGCTGCTCAAAACTCAGATTATGAAGAAAGGTTATTTAGAAATGCGCTTCAGTCTATTAAAAAGGTAGCAGATACAGACGCATCATTCGTTATCCCTAGAAATAACTGGAGTTCAGGCACAAAATATTCTTCATATAATGATGCCCAAGTAGGATATCCCTCACAACCTTATTATGTTATGAATGATCAAAACGGAGTATATCTTTGCGTAAGAAGTGCTAAAAATAATGATGGTGATATTCTACCTTCAACATCTCAACCTACTGGAAATACTGCTTCTCCTGCCGCAACTTTTGTAACAGCAGATGACTATGCTTGGAAGTTTTTATATACTATATCTGCAGCAGTAGCAACTAAATTTACTTCTGCTAACTTCCTTTCTGTAAAAGTAATTACTGGTTCAGGTACAGGTGCTACAGAAATAGAACAAAAGGCAGTACAAGATGCTGCGATAGATGGTCAAATAGTCGGATATGAGTTCGTTCCAGACGCGAATGGAAACCTACAAAAAGGTTCAGGATACTCAAGTATACCTACAGTTACTATATCAGGCGATGGTTCAGGTGCTGCAGCAACAGCATTTATAAGTGGCGGTCAAGTTTCTAAAGTGGAAGTTACGAGTATAGGAACTGCTTCAAACTTAGGTACAGGATATACTAATGCTACTGTAAGTTTAAGTGGAGGTTCGCCAACGACTGCTGCGGTCATTAGACCTGTATTTGCATCGAATGGTGGTTTCGGAAAAGACCCAAGGGTTGATTTACGTTCAAGTTCTATTATGTTTGTAGTAAAACCAGATGGAGCAGATGGTAGTGGAGACTTTATTATAGGAAACGACTTCCGTCAAGTAGGGTTAATTAAAAACATAACATCAAATGGTAGTACACTCTTTACTGCTTCAACAGGTCTTGCTTTAAGAAAATTAGTATTAGCATCTAAGACTGCATCATTTTCTGTTGATTCAACTATAACAGACCAAACTACAGGTGCAAAGGCAGTTGTAGATGCTGTATCTACAGATGGAAATACACTAACATTCCATCAAAATGACACTACAGGGTATGGAACTTTTGGTGCAGGTAATACAGTCTTAGGAAGTGAAGGTGGTTCAGGAGTAATTGCTAGTAGTTCTCATATAACTGCAGCAGAAGTAGATACCTCAACTGGGGACGTACTATATATAGATAATAGAGCGGCAGTAACTCGTTCAGCAGACCAAACAGAAGATATTAAAATAGTCATACAACTTTAGGATAATAGAATAATGCCAAATACATTTACCTCAAATGTCTTTTCGTCAACATATAAAGACGATTTCCTTGATAGTGACAACTATCATCGTATACTATTTAATAGTGGACGTGCATTACAGGCAAGAGAACTTACCCAGATGCAAACAATCATCCAAGAGGAGATTGCAAGGTTTGGTCGTAATATATTTAAAGAAGGTTCTGCCGTAAATCCTGGTGGACCAAGTATTAATAATGAATATGAGTTTGTTAAACTTGCTGCCAATGCTCTTAGTGGAATAACAAGTTCAAGTCTTGTAGGATTAGAGTTTACTCAGGCAAATGGTGCAAAGGCACGTGTTCTTGAGGTTGTTGAAGCAACAGGTTCAGACCCAGACACTCTTTATATTCAATACACATATACAAAAGATGGTGCGGTAGGAACAACTCCAGTTCGTTTCGGTGAAAATGTAAGCATCACTAGCGGAGACATAACGTTAACAACTGCTAAAATAGCACAACAACCTGTAACAGGTCGTGGTTGTAAAATAAATAATGCAGCAGGAGATTTCTTTGTAAGAGGTCATTTCGTATTCGTAAAACCACAAGGACTTATACTTTCCAAATATTCAAACAATCCAAGTAAAGTTATCGGTTTTAAAGTAACAGAAGATATTGTTACTTCAACAGATAATAATGCGTTATTCGATAATCAAGGGGCAACACCAAACACCACGTCGCCCGGAGCAGATAGGTATCGTATACAACTTGTTTTAACAACAGAAGATTTAGTTGCTTCGTCCGAAAACTTCGTTTATTATTGTGATGTATTTGAAGGTAAAATTGTTGATCAAGTAGATGGTAAAGATGATTATAATAAAATAAATGACCTTCTTGCAGAAAGAACGAAAGAAGAGTCAGGTAACTATATAGCAAAAAGATTTAAGTCAACTGTATCTGATGCTGGGGTTAATGTTAATGTTAATGTTTCTCCAGGAATTGCTTATGTAAATGGATATAGAGCATCAACAGAAAAACCAACTGACCTCACTATAGCAAAATCACAAACAACTATCGTAAAAGATAATGATATTGCTCCAGTTTCATATGGTTCATTCTTTGTATGTGATACCTTTGAAGGTAAGTTTGGTATAGATTCATTTGAGGTGATCAACCTAAGAGACAAAGCAGGATATACAGATGGTACAACCTTAACATTAGGTACTGCAAGAGTTAGGTATGTAGAGAAAGAAGGAAGCAATTTTAACGTTTATTTATTTGATATTAAAATGACATCAGGCAAAAGCATTGGTGACGTAAAAAGTATTGGTTTATCAACAATAAGATTTGCTAACGTCGTATTAGAAAACACTAAAGCAGTTTTAAAAGAACCTGCTAATCAAACACTTGTTTACTCTACTTCACATCCACGTATTAAAACTATAGCGAGTCCTTCATTCGAAGTACAAAGGGTGATTGCTGCTACAACAGGCACTAATGGTGACTTTACAATATCTGGATTAAATTCGGATAAAGGTGAAACTTTCGTAAACTCAGACCAATGGATAGTAACAGATGATTTAACAGGAGATGTTGCGTCATCAACGTTTACAATAACTTCTCCTTTTACTTCTGCTACAATCAATACTTCTCTTGCTAGTGGTAGAGCAGTAACAGTATTAGCAAAGGTTAATAAAGCAACTCCAATAGTACGTCCTAAGCAACTAAATGAGAAAACTTTATTAGTAGATTTAGCACAAGGTCTATTAACAGATAGTAGAACTGGAGTAAAATATGTTGACTTACATAACGTAGATATTGTATCAGTATCAGAAATAAAACAGACTAACACTAATGGAGTAGACTTATCATATTTGTTTACTGTTGATAATGGTCAAAGAGCAAGTCATTACGCAAACGGAAGACTCGTATTAGATGCAGGTGCTTCTGACCCAACAGGAACTCTTCACGTAAAATATAAACACTTTGAACATCAGGCAGGAGACTTCTTCTCCCCTGATTCTTATACTGGTGAAATTACTTATGAGAAAATACCGAACCTTAAAGAAAACTCAAGAAGTACTATAAACTTAAGAGACGTTATTGACTTCCGTTCTTCAGTAGACTCTGCAGGAGCATTTAGTAATGGCGGTAGAGATGCTGTTATTAACGAACTTCCAAAAAGTGGTAATTTCTTTAGTGGAGATGTAACAAACTATCTAAAACGTTCAGATAAAATAGTTGTAACCGAAGATGGTATTATTAAGAATATCACAGGTACTCCTGCTCTTTCACCATCAGTTCCTCCAACACCAGAAAATACTCTTCCTTTGTTTGAGATAGAACATAATGCTTATGGTTTAAATGAAAAAGATTTAGTTATAAGACCCGTGGAAGCAAAAAGATTTACTATGAAGGATATCTCTAAGTTAGAGAAACGTATCGACAAACTTGAAGAGGTTACTTCATTATCACTACTAGAGGTTGATACTAGTTCGTTACTTGTACTAGATGGTTCTGGAGCAGTTCGTACTAAGTCAGGTTTCTTTGTAGATAACTTTAGAAATCGTGCTTTTACAGATACACAAAATATAGAAAATCGTGCGGCGATTGACCCATCACTTGGAACATTACAACCACAACAAGTAACAGATAACTATACATTAAGATATGATTCAGACAAGTCAAATAATACTGTACTGAAAGGTGATATTGTATATATCAACTACAGTCATGACTCTGCCATAAAACAAACGAAAGTTACAGGTACAGAAAATGTAAATCCGTTCGCAGTAATAACAGGAACAGGTAGTATAACAATGTCTCCTGCCTCAGATGAATGGCAAGACATAACATTTAATCCTGCTAATATTATAGAACAAACTGACGCGGTTGGGTTTGCTGGCGCATCTTTTGATTGGTCTACTAATAACTTCGTTCCAATGGCAGGTTGGGGTGAGATAACACAAAACTTCTTTAATGGTTGGAATGGTGACCAAATGTGGAACTGGAATGGCGTTACGTCAAGACCTCCGCAACAAATACCAACAGGAACTCCTGCTTCTAATCAAGTGAGAAGAGGCGTAGATGAATTCACAGGAAGAATTGTTGTAGGTAATAGAACTATACGTGAGGTTGTAGACGAAAGAGAAGTGTCATTAACATTCTTACCTTTCATAAGACCTCGTAAAGTATTCTTCAAAGCAGAAGGACTGAGACCAAATACAAGGTTCTATCCATTCTTTGATGGAGTTGCTGTAGATAACTTCGTAAAGTCAGAAACTTTCCAAAACTTCTCTGATTCAACTGCAGGTGGAGTTGAGTATGGAGATGAATTTAGAAACTCAACAGAGCATCCGCAAACTAAATCAAATTTAGAATCAGATGCAAACGGAACAGTTCAAGGTTCTTTCTTTATTCCTTGTAATGCTATTCCCGAAGACGAAGATGCGACAGATACAGGTGTAAGGTTTAGAACAGGGGAACGTGAGTTTAAACTCCTTGATATATCTTCGAACGATAATGATGTTGCTACAAGCACCGCGTCATTTATTTATGTTGCTTCCGGAACACTTTCTACTCGTGTACAAACTATGGTTGCGACTCGACCACCAAGACCTATAAGAACTCAGATAGACCCTCTTGCACAATCATTCCGTGTAACAAAAGAAAATGGTATGTTCGTAACTAAAGTAGATTGTTACTTTAAAACGAAAGATGCTTCTGTTCCTATTCAATTACAAATAAGACCTATGGTAAACGGTGTTCCGTCATCATCAGAAATTCTTGGAAACGCAATTAAGTTTGTAAATGCTGGAAGTGTTGTGTTACCATCAGAACAAACTGCAACAGCAGTACTTGCTGCACCGACAACCTTTGAGTTTGATGAACCAATCTTCTTGAACCCTAATACTGAATATGCGATTGTTCTTCTTGCTGATTCAACAAACTATGAAGCATATGTTGCAGAAACTTATGCTTTTGAACTTGGTTCTACTGAAGCAAAAATTAGTAGTCAACCTTCTATGGGTTCATTGTTTAAATCACAAAATGGTTCAACTTGGTCTCCTGACCAAACTAAAGACTTAATGTTTAAAATGCATAATGCTGTTTTTGATACGGCAGGTGGTACTGCGGTATTTGAAAATACAGATACACCGAATATGTTACTTAGTAGTAATCCCCTTTACTCTGTAAGTGGTGATGCTACAATAAGTGTACTTGCACCTAAACATGGATATAGATTAGGTGATGTTGTTACGATTGCAGGATTAACAGGAAGTGACAATAATGGTATAACTGCTGCAAATATTAATGGTGATAGAACCATAACAGCAGCAGATGGATTTGGATTCCAGTTTGAGGCAGGAAGTAATGCTGATACAACAGGTAGATTTGGTGGAGCATCAGTTAAGTTCCCTAAACAAACACAAGTTGATGGTGTAGTTCCAAACTTTAGTTCTCTTATTCCAGATAGTACTACTATTTCTTTTACTTCTCAGTTTACTAACGGAAAATCACTAGCAGGTTCAGAAACTCCATATGGTAAAGCACAAGTTACAGGAATCAGTATCGGTGAAGAAAACTTCTTTACTGTTCCTAAAATAATTGCGAACAGAGTAAATGAACTTGCTTCAATCGGTGCTGCGGGAAGTCTAGTTCGCTCTACAACTTTCAATATGAGTTTATCTACATCTTCTGCGGACGTATCCCCTATATTAGATACACAAAGAACATCTATAACAACTATATCTAATCTTATTGATAAGCAAGCATCAAGTGTAACTGCTGGATTTAATGTTCCAATAAATTATGTTGCAGAAACAAACGGATTTGGTGGTTCTGCTCTTGCTAAGCATCACACTGCAGTATCTTCTCTTGAAGAACCAGCAGTTGGATTAAAGGTTATTCTTGCTGCTCTTAGACCTAGTGAATCAGATTTCGAGTTATACTTCAGAACTTCAAATGACGGAGATGATATATTAGATAAAGACTGGACTCTTGCAACAAAAGAAATAGATGTTGCTCCGGATACTTCAAACTTTAGGGAGTATCGTTATCTCATAGGAGGAGTTGGTGGTACACTTGATGACTTTACTTCATATCAATATAAGATTGTTTTCTTGGGTACAAACTCTTCTTCTGTACCAATAATAAAAGACTTTAGGTCTATAGCATTGGCAGTTTAATGAGTTCACGTTTAATAATGGTAGAAAATGGTGTTGGTCTTGCAAGAGATAAACAAACAGGTAGCGTTATTAATATAAATAAAGAAGAAATAAGACAAGCACGCGAAAGAAAAAAACTAAGAAAACAAAAGGAAAACGAGTTCGAACAACTCAAGACAGATGTCTCTGAGATGAAACAACTCTTAAACACTATAATAGAGAAACTATAATGACCACAGCAGCAAATAAACCGAAACTTGTTATTACCAATACCTTCTCGGATTTGGTGACTAAATTTAATACTGTCTCTATTGACTTAGGAGCGACAGGAGAACTTAATACATCACAAGATTCAGATGTAGTAGGAGCAATAAATGAATTAGAAGTTGGAATAAGAGGAACCTCAAATAACTTAGTTGCAACAGACTTAACTACATCTGCAAACGATTTGGTTGGGGCAATCAATGAAATAGAAGGTGTCTTTGATGCCTCCGCGAAAGGTATTAGTGCGGGTTCAAGTGCATTCGATATAACAACTACTCATGCGAGTGGTATATCTCTTGCCGCACCAGTAGTTTCTTTGACAGGAGACCTAACTCTTGTTGACGGAGAACAAATCAAACTAGGTACAGGTGCAGATTTAACAATCCATCACACTGGTTCTCATGCACGATTAATCAACAACACAGGTAATACGGATATAAGGTCAGATGGTCAGGTAACCATCGAAACTGTTACAGGTACTGAAGAGATGGCAGTGTTTAATGCCAATGGTTCTGTCGATTTGTATCATAATGATGTTAAGAAGTTTGAAACTACGAGCGGTGGTGCATCAATTACGGGTCAACTAGAGTTATCTACACACTTGGATATGCCAGATGCCGCACAAATAAAACTAGGTAATGATGACGATTTCATATTACAACACGTAGCAAGCGGAAGCGTTTCATCAATCCAAGGGCAAGTGGTTAAGATAAGAAATCTTGCTGGAACCGAAATAATGGCAACATTTAATGCCGATGGTTCTTCAAATTTATTTTATGATAATAGTGCAAAACTTTCGACGACCAGCGATGGCATTGACATTACAGGAATAGTAAATCTAGATACTGATGCTGTAATAAAGGGTGGTACTGCTACTGCAATAACTTTAGATGGTGCGAATGTCACTATGGGTGGAAACATAATTATAGCAGGTACTGTGGACGGAAGAGATGTTTCTGTAGATGGTACTAAACTTGATGGTATTGCAACCGGAGCAACCGCAGACCAAACTGCTGCAGAAATTAGAACATTAGTAGAAGCAGCAACCAATTCAAATGTATTTACAGATGCTGACCATACTAAGTTAGATGGTATTGATACAACTGCTGTATCCACAAACACTACTGCTATAGGTACACTTAGTAGTTTAAGTAGTGATATAACGAATGATGGTAATTTAGTTGCAGCAATTAATGAACTACAAGGTGACATAAATCAAATTAATTCGAGCGGTGCATCAGCAAACAATACCATAATAGGTACACTGTCAAATTTAAATACAGTTGCACAGAATAATATCGTTGCCGCAATAAATGAAAATCATACAGAGGTATCTGCTGCAACAACTAAGTTAAGTGGTATCGCGAATGGTGCAGATGTAACACTAAGTCAAATATCAGCAGGAACTAATATAACTATTTCAGGTGGAGAAATTAGTTCTACAGATACTAATACAGAATATACAACTGCAACAAACAATACACTAGGTCTTGTTAAAATTGGATATTCTGAAAACGGTAAAAATTATCCTGTTGAATTATCAAGTGGTCAGATGTATGTTAACGTGCCTTGGGATACAGATACAGACACTAATACGCAAAATACATACGATGTTTCAGCGGTATCAGTATCTGGTGGTGCTCAACTTAGATTAGGTGGTTCTGGTCCAACGGCAACAGCAACAGATAATGTAAAATTTGCGAGTGGTGGTGCAACAACCGTTACACAAACAGACCCAAGTACAATAACAATATCATCAACGGATAATAATACTCAATTATCTAACGAACAAGTACAAGACATAGTTGGTGGAATGTTAGGTGGTACTGAAACTGGAATTACAGTAACTTATCAAGATGGTACTGGAGATATTGATTTCGTAGTTGCGTCTCAAACCCAAAATGACTTTACAAACACTTTAAAAGCAAAGTTAGATGGCATTGAGTCTAATCTTAATGCTTTTGTTGAACCTAGTCAGGCATTGACCACTACCGCGACAACTGTTGCAGATGCGATAAATGAGTTAAAGGCGGCGATTCCATTAGTTTTTGACGCATCAGGTTCACAGTTGAACTAGGATTAGTTTATGCCTAAAACACCATTAAAACAAAAAACCGTAGGTGAACCTAATGTTCAGGAGATAATAACTACTGGCGTAGATAATGAATATAACTACCTCGCATATCTTGCGGGGTTAGAGTTAGAAACTGCTTCAGGAACTTATAGTGAATCAGTACTTGGTTCTCTTGGTAAGACTCTACAATCACTGGATTTGAGTATCGGGACGTTCACTAACACACGTCGTGATGGTGACGTAGGTGATCATGGTTCTAGTGCCCTTAATATTACAACAACAAATACAGTTGTATATCAACAAGATGCCGCATATAGTGAACCCTCTAATTTCCGTAATCCTTTATATCAACACGAAGTAAGTAATCTAACAAGAATACAAGAGTTTAATGATGCTGACCAATTAGAACTCGGAGAAACTCTTGCGGGTATTATATACGCGAATAATTATCCTGGCACATTTAAAATAGCAACATCAACACCAAGCGGTGGTTATACTGTTGCGGTTTCAAACTTCTTACAAGATACCAGAGCAGATGGTACAACAAATTATAATTTATATCAAAGAACTTCTCTTCCTTCTGAGGATATCCCATCCGAGATTGATTTGATGGCGGTTGCAAGAGGAACTTCTTCACCCTTTAACGCAAAGACGGGGACTTATAAAGGTCTCATAGTAATGTCAGATGCTCATAGAAAAGAGACTGCAAAGGCATGTCTTGATAGATATCTTTCTACAATAACAAGTAGTGTTAAACCTATTGGTTCATATTTAATTAGAACTTCTGCTCCATCAGAGACAGGAACATGGGTTCAACAGGGAGACGCATTTACAGATAAAAGAAATGAAATAGCAGAAGAAACAGTGGGTAGTTCAAATACGACAACATATAATGCTGATAGTCAAACTCATTGGGAAAGAAATGCAACAGGACTTGGTGGAGGAGTTACGGTTAAAATAAGTGGTTCTACTGTGGCAACTAGTAGTGAGACATCTACAACATTTACATCTTTAGTTGTTGGTAATACGACATATACTAGGATAGGTAATGTTGTCTCAAGTCCTTCGACAGGAATAACTAGGTATTCTTTCACAACAACAGTGGGAAGTTCATCTCAAGAAGATGTAATTCAGAGTTCTACAGAAACTATAGCAACATATAAATTGTATGTAAGAACTGCATAAAAACATATATATACACGTGTAGTGTAAAAAATATATGTATATCTAACCCTCCCTAAAGAGTACTTTAAGTATACTATAATTTCGTATAAAAGTCAAGCATAAAATATATTTTTATTTCCCAATTATAGGGTTACAAAAACATATAAATAGGTGTAATGATTAAACAAAACGGAATTAGAAAATGGCACTAGTATCACACGAAGATATTGTAATAAACCAAGGCACAGATGTCGCGATAGAAATCCATCTCGTTCATGACAGTGGTAGTGTTTATGACTTAACAAATAAAACAGTAACCTCAAAAATGAAGAGAAGATACGCTGACTCAGCAGGAGACCCTGCCACAGTATCATTCTCCTCAATAATTGCTACACCTCCAACAGCAGGTATCGTAACATTATCCTTAACTAACGCAGTCACAGATGCCCTTGAAACAAGAGGTCGTTATGTGTATGACGTAGAACTTTCCTTTCAAGACAGTGATAGTAATACTATTATTGAAAGAATCCTCCAAGGGGAAGTAGAAGTTTCACCCTCAGTAACAAGATAGATTTAATATGCCTTCAGTTATATACCGAGACCCAAAGATTAAAATAAATGCTGTCATCTATAAAGACACTACAGTTAGAGTAAAGACGCTCAAAGTAGGAACTCCCGTAAGAAAAGTTACTGCGGGTGCGTTTGACATTAGTAACTTAGGTGGTACAGATGTCACAGGAAAAACTTCTGGTTCTATACTTGCGTATCAAGCACTAGGAGGTAAGTGGGAAACTACTAACTTTGCTACAGGGAATAACATCTCTATCGTTTTCGATAGTGCCGCAAATACATTTACCTTTGGTACGAATGCTGCATTAACAGATGTAACCTCACTTGACGCAACAACAACAGGAACTATACGTTCTAAGATATCCGTAACAGATGCAGGAGGAGATGGTTCTCTTGCGTACAATAATAGTACAGGTGTAGTAACATATACTGGACCAAGTGCAAGTGAAACACGCGCACACATTTCTGCCGTTGATGGTGGAGGTGATGGGTCATTTACATATAACTCTGGAACAGGGGCATTTACTTATACTGGACCAAGTGCCGCAGAAGTTCGTGCACATATAACCGCAAACA
>Ga0102810_1000071_pt1 | contig 29369 bp, 20 predicted proteins | sample ColrivemetaGS573_FD_84506 | JGI IMG/M metagenome (GOLD analysis project Ga0102810, IMG submission 84506) | Estuarine microbial communities from the Columbia River estuary - Ebb tide ETM metaG S.573 | ecosystem: Environmental > Aquatic > Marine > Intertidal zone > Estuary | place: USA: Columbia...
TTAATTTTAACAAAAGTATTATTTTTTGATTTGATTTTATGTATGTTTTTTTGGATAGATTTTTTCTAATTCTTTATAAATTCAAAATTTAATATTATTTTGTAAAGAAATTTATTCCACAATAACTAAATCTAAAAAAAATTGAAGACTTTTACACTTCAATATTTCACTCATAAATGAATAATTTAAAAAACATCTTCAAGCAACTTCTTTTAAAATTTAATTTTAAAAATTTCACTTTTAAAAAAGGATTAAAATATGCTTTTATAGGTTCTATCTTACTATTCTTATTGTTTTTTACTGCAATTTATAGAGGCTATTTTGGCAGAGTACCAACGTATAATGAAGTTGCTATGTTTCAAAATATGGAAGCTTCAGATGTATATTCTGCCGATAATGTTTTATTATATAGGTTTGACAAAGAAAACAGGTTAAATATCCCATATGACTCCATTCCAAAACATTTAGTGAATGCTTTAATTGCTACCGAAGACTCTCGTTTTTTTGAACATAGCGGTGTAGATATAAAAAGTTTATTTCGAGTTTTAGTGAAAACTATAATTATGCGCGATAAAAGTTCTGGTGGTGGAAGCACCATAACGCAGCAATTGGTTAAAAATTACTTTCCTAGAAAACCTCACCGAATTTTATCAACTCCAATAAATAAATTGGAAGAAATGGTTGCAGCATATAAATTAGAGCAACACTTTACAAAAGAACAATTAATTGAGTTTTATTTTAATACAGTTCCATTTGGACAGTCAGCGTTTGGGTTGGAAAGTGCAGCACAACGTTTTTTTAGTACAACTACTTCAAAATTAACAGTTGAACAAAGTGCTGTTTTGGTTGGAATGTTAAAAGCAAGTTACACATACAACCCAGTAAAATTCACAGAAGCTTCCAAAAAAAGAAGAAATATTGTGTTGAATTTAATGAAAGAAGCAAAATTTCTATCGCAAAAAGAAGAAGATTCTATTTCAGATTTACCTTTAATTACCAAAGAAAAAAGACTGGTTCGTCACGTTGGAAAAGCAAAATACTTTACCGAATATGTGCGTTCCGAAATGAAAAAATGGTTAGAAGATAATAAAAAACCAAGTGGTAAAGACTATGATTTATATAAAGATGGATTGAAAATTTACACTACTTTAAATTATGAAATGCAGCAATACGCAGAGCAATCTGTTTCTAAACAACTAAGAAAATTACAACAAGAGTTTGATAATGAATGGCGTAATGAAGAACCTTGGTCAGAAACACCAGTTGTTTTAGAAAATGCCATAAAAAATTCTAGTAGATATAAACGATTAAAAGAAAAAGGAATTTCTGAAACCAATATTAGAGCTAATTTTAATATAGAAATTCCAATGAAAATTTTCACTTGGGATGGTGACAAACAGGTTACAATGTCTCCTTTAGATTCTATAAAACACTATTTAAGACATTTACACGCTGGTTTTATAGCCATTGAACCACAATCAGGGCATATTAAAGCGTATGTTGGCGGAATTAATGAGCAACATTTTCAATATGACCACGTAAAAACAAAACGACAAGTTGGTAGCACGTTTAAGCCATTTGTTTACACTGCAGCAATTGAAAAAGGTGTTTCGCCTTGTGATATGTATCCAAATATCTTAATTAAATATCCTCAATATGAAGATTGGGAGCCAAAAAATTCTGATTGGATTTATGGCGGTGAATTTAGTGTTTGGGGAGCTTTGGCAAATTCAACAAATACTGTTACAGTGCAATTAATGGAAAAGGCTGGATTAAAAAATATTATAAATCTGGCTACTAAAATGGGTATTGAAACTAAATTACCAGAGATAGCATCTTTATCATTAGGCACAGCAGAACTTTCATTACTTGAAATGTCAAGAGCTTATACAACATTTCCAAATTACGGATTACCTGTTCACCAAGTTTCAATAATTAAAATTGTGGATAGAGAAAATGTTGAATTGCCAACGTTTCCAACAAAAAAAAATAAGCAAGTGTATTCTGAACAAACTGCAGAAATTATGGTTCAAATGCTTGGAAAAGTGATTACAAACGGAACCGCAGCTTCTTTAAAATATGATTATGGTTTGTATCACGATTTAGGTGGGAAAACTGGAACATCGCAATCACAAGCAGATGGTTGGTTTTTCGGGTTCTCTTCAAATTTGGTGACTGGAGCTTGGGTTGGAGCTGAAAATCCTTCTATTCATTTTAGAACTATGGACAAAGGTCAAGGTTCACATACGGCATTACCAATTAGCGGTAACTTTTTACGATCGTTAAATAACAATCCTTCTTTTAAATATTACCTAAATGGAAGTTTTAAAAAGCCTTCAAAAGACGTTTTAAAACTATATGATTGTTTATCTCGCAAGGGCGTTCCTTCACCTAAAAAGGACACGTTGGATATTGTTATTGATTCATTAACTATTGATTCCTCAACAATTGTATTGGATTCTATTAAACCACAAAATTAATAAGGAATTATATTACAAAAGTAATAATCCGTGATTTCTAAGTGTGTCAATTGGTTTGGAATACCAAAACATTTCAAAGTTTTCTAACTGATTTTCAAAATCAGTTTTAAGCTCTAAAAACGTGTGTGATTTATGTTCATTTATAGATAATTTACTTAAAATAGCTAGTAACCATTCACCTTTATCTTGTGGAACTGTGATTTCAAAATTTTCATTTTTATCAAAAAACGTTAATTGAAACATTTGCCAATAAACCCCTTTTTTAGTTTTTGAAAACTGTTTAATAGATGGCTCACCGCCTAACCAAATCACTTTTGAAGTTGGCTTAATATTAGTAAACTCTTCATTTTCTATAGAAGAAATTATAAAATCATTTTTAATGGTTGTTTTAGGGATTTTAAATTCAAACCATTCTTCCAAAGGCAAATCAAAACCAATTGCATGCATATAATTAAAAATAGATTTCTTTAAGCCAAAGCTAAATTTTTCATGATTTATCCCAGTTGAGTCTTTAAACTGAATATCATTATTTGCAAAACTTATGTTTTTATAGATAGGTAAAATACTATAGTCATTTGGTTTCAAACCAATAGGACTATGAGCAGTTAATGCAAATTGATGCCAAAAACCAGACTTTATAATATTCAACTCAAACAATTGCCGAACCATTTCTAAACTATCAATAGTTTCCTGAACAGTTTGTGATGGAAATCCATACATTAAATATGCATGAACCATTATTCCAGATTCTGTAAAATTGCGAGTTACTTTTGCAACTTGTGCAACAGTTACACCTTTATCAATTAATTTCAATAATCTGTCTGAAGCAACTTCTAAACCACCTGATACAGCAATACATCCAGATGCCTTTAGCAAATGACATAAATCTTTGGTAAAACTTTTTTCGAACCTAATATTTGTCCACCAAGTAACAATTAGTTTTCTTTTTAAAATTTCAATTGCCAGTTCTCTCATTAAAGCTGGGGGTGCCGCTTCATCAACAAAATGAAATCCACTTTCTCCAGTTTGAGCAATAATTTGCTCCATTCTATCAACCAATAATTTAGCAGTTATTGGTTCATAAATTTTAATGTAATCTAGAGAAATATCACAAAACGTACATTTTCCCCAATAACAACCGTGAGCCATTGTTAGTTTATTCCAACGGCCATCACTCCATAAACTATGCATTGGATTTGCAATTTCTATAACAGAAATATAATTGTCTAACAATAAATCTGAATAATCTGGCGTTCCAATTTCGGCTTGTTTATAGTCTTTTTTAGTTGAAGAATTGTTATAAACAACCTTTCCGTTTTCCCTTAAAAAGGTTCTTTTAAAATGAATTAAGTCTGAATTAACTTCAAATATGTTTGAATGTAAAATTTCAATTGGTAATTCTCCATCATCTAAAGTTATAAAATCGAAAAAATCGAAAACTCTAGCATCAGAAATACTTCTTAATTCAGTGTTTGGAAAACCTCCACCCATTCCAATTTTAATTGTTGGATACTTTTTCTTTATAAATTGAGCGCACCGAAAAGCACTGTATAAATTACCTGGAAATGGCACCGAAAAACAAACTAATTTTGGTTGAATTTCTTGCAATTTTTTCTCCAAAATTTGCAACGTAATTGAATCTATATAAGTAGGATTGTTTTGTAATTTTTCGTGTAATTCATTAAAATTATTGGCACTTTGCCCCAACTGCTCTGCATATCTACTAAATCCAAAATTTTCATCTATACATTCAACTATAAAATCTGATAAATCTTCTAAAAACAAGGTGGCTAAATGTTTTGCTTGATCTTGAATTCCCATTGAGCCAAAAGCCCATTCCAAATCATCTAATTGTTCAAAACGAGAAGCTTGAGGTAAAAAATTTTCAGAACAAATTTGTCGTGCAAAAGTTTGATTTTTGCCTTGAAGAAATAAAATTATAGGTTCAATGTTTTTTAAAAATTCACTTTTTAACGCATAAATTCTTTTAGAATTTATGGATTCCATCTTTTTATTTTGATTGGCTAAATCAAAAATTTCTTGTAGTTTTTTTTTAGTGAAAAGGTTTAAAATTACTTCAATTCCCAAATCCATTTGAAAAGAAGGAATTTGTTTTGTGTTTAAAAACCCTTTTAAATATGCCGTAGCAGGATATGGCGTATTTAATTGTGTAAACGGAGGTGTAATAAGAAGAATGTCTTTTTGCACTAGATTCTTATAAATTATTTCATAGCTAATGTATGAAAACTTCCTTAATATGCTCTTCCTTTATTTCCTTCATAAAAATTAATAAAAGAATCGTTCACAACACGATTTCCACCAGGAGTTGGATAATCTCCAGTAAAATACCAATCTCCTAAGTGATTTGGACATGCAATATGCAAATTCTCAACAGTTTGAAAAATAATCTCAACTTCCGATTTGATTTCAGGTGTTTTAAGCATTTCAGCAATTTTATCAGAAATTTGTTCATTGGTAAATGGAGCATAAATTTCCTTTACCATATTGGTAATTTCCAAATCTTCTAATTGCTGTTGCGCTTTACATTTTTGATATACCTCATCAACAATATGATATTTATTAAAATCTTTTAATAAATCTAATGCTGCTCTAAAAGCAATAAAATCACCCATTCTTGCCATATCAATTCCATAACAATCTGGGTAGCGAATTTGAGGTGCAGATGAAACAATAATAATTTTTTTAGGATTTAAACGATCCAATATTTTTATTATGCTTTTTTTCAAAGTTGTTCCACGTACAATACTATCATCAATAATAACCAAGTTATCCTTTGGTTTTACAATGCCATAAGTAACATCGTAAATATGGGCAACTAAATCGTCTCTACTATTATCATCCGTAATAAACGTTCTAAGTTTAGCATCTTTAATAGCTAATTTTTCAATACGTGGCCTTACTGCTAATATCTCGGTAACATGTTCTGCTGATAAATCCCTTCCACCATTTAAAATAGCTTTTGTTTTTTGAAGGTTTAAAAAATCTTCAGCAGCTTCACGCATTCCATAAAAAGACGTTTCAGCTGTATTTGGAATGAAAGAAAATACCGTGTTTTTTAAATCATTCTTAATTTTTTTCAAAATTTGAGGAAATACTAATTTTCCTAAATTTTTTCGTTCAGTATATATGTCTGCATCACTTCCTCTTGAAAAATAAATACGCTCAAATGAACAAGATTTTTTAGGTAATGCTTCCTTAATTTTATTCATTGAAATTTTACCATTTCTTTTAATTATTAAAGCACAACCAGGATCAATTTCTTTAACATCTTTAATATTTACATTAAAAACTGTCTGAATAACTGGTCTTTCTGACGCTACAACAACAACTTCATCATCTTTATAATAAAATGCAGGTCTAATTCCAGCTGGATCACGTAAAACAAATGAATCTCCATGCCCTAGTAAACCTGCCATTGCGTAACCTCCGTCCCAATTTTTAGCAGATCTTTTTAATATTTTTTTAATATTGATATGTTCCTCAATTAATGGTGAAGCTTCTTTTTTATTTACACCGTGCTCTTCTTTAATCTTTTTATAAAGTTTCGTTACTTCGTCATCGATAAAATGTCCAATTTTTTCCATAACAGTTACTGTATCTGTCATTTCCTTAGGGTGTTGGCCAATATCAACTAAATCGTTAAACAATCTTTTTGAATTGGTCATATTAAAGTTCCCTGCCACAATCAAACTTTTATGCATCCAATTACTTTGGCGCAAAAATGGATGAACGCTTTCAATACTATTTTTTCCAAAAGTTCCATATCTAACATGGCCTAAATATAAATTTCCAATATATGGAGCATTATTAACTTGCCATTGAACGTCATCAATTTTTTCAGGAAATTCTTCATTTAAAGCGTTTAATCGTCCATTAATTTGTTCGAAAATATCTTGTATTGGCTGGTTTGCATTTGAACGAACTCTACTAATATAACGAGTTCCTGGGTCTACATTAAACTTTATACTTGCTAAACCCGCACCATCTTGCCCTCTATTGTGCTGCTTTTCCATTAACAAATACATTTTGTTTAAACCATAAAAAGCAGAACCATATTTATCTTTGTAATACTGTAATGGTTTTAACAATCTAACCATTGCTATCCCACATTCGTGCTTAAGAGCATCACTCATAGTATTTGTTTTTAGTAGTAATTTATAAATAAAAAATTCCGCACTAATGCGGAATTTTTTTTAACCTAATTCAATATCAAATTGAGTTAATAATTTAAACTGTAATAGTCTCTCTTGAATTTCATTATGTGTTAAATTTTCCATTCTTTCTGTTCCAAATTTTTCAACGCAAAATGAAGCTAAATTTGAACCTGCAATAACGCCTCTTTTCATATTTTCAAAAGAAATATCTTCTGTTTTTGCCATATGCCCAATAAAACCTCCTGCAAAAGTATCACCAGCTCCTGTTGGATCAAAAACTTCTTCTAATGGTAAAGCTGGTGCATAAAATACCTGATCTTCATGAAATAATAAAGCGCCGTGTTCCCCTTTTTTTATTACAACATATTTAGGTCCCATTTCATAAATTTTTTGAGCTGCTTTAACTAAAGAATACTCGCCAGATAATTGCCTAGCTTCTTCATCATTAATGGTAATTACATCAATTTTTCCAATGACAGCCATTAATTCATCCCAGGTATTATCCATCCAAAAATTCATAGTATCTAAAACTACTAATTTTGGTCTAACAGGTATTTGATTAATTACAGCCATTTGAACAGACGGATGTAAATTCCCCAACATTAAAAATTCTGGTTGAATGAATTTTTCTGGCACTACTGGATTAAAATTTGCCAATACATTTAAATCTGTAATTAATGTATCTCTTGAATTTAAATCATTATGATATTTTCCTTTCCAAAAAAATGTTTTTCCATTTTCAACAATTTCAATACCATCGGTATTAATTTTTCTAGCATTTAATTTTTTGAAATATTCTTTAGGAAAATCTCCTCCTACAACTGAAACTATTCCACATTCAACACCAAATTGTGATGCAGAAAGGGAAATATACGTTGCCGCTCCACCTAATATTTTATCTGTTTTTCCGAAAGGAGTTTCAATAGCATCAAATGCAACAGTTCCAACAATTAATAATTTACTCATAAGTTTTAAATTCTTTTCAACCCTTTAAACTGGTATATTTTGTCTTAATATTTTTTTTAAACAGCAGATGTGATTATTTTTGCAAAAATAAGTTTAAAAAATGACTATCAAAGAAATACAAGAAGAAATTATAGATGAGTTTTCAATGTTTGAAGATTGGATGGAGCGCTATGAATATATTATTGATATTGGGAAATCTCTCCCTAAAATTGATGAAAACTTTAAAAAAGATGAAAATTTAATTGTTGGGTGCCAATCAAAAGTATGGTTACATTCTGAAATTGATGGCGGAAAACTACAATTCACAGCAGACAGTGATGCTATTTTAACAAAAGGAATTGTTACACTTTTATTACGTGTTTTCAACAATCAAAAACCACAAGATATATTAGATGCTAATTTATATTTTGTTGATGAAATTGGGCTGAAAGAACATTTATCTCCAACAAGAGCAAATGGTTTAGTTTCAATGATAAAACAAATAAAATTGTATGCCTTAGCTTTTCATTCAAAATTAAGTTAATTCATGTATATTTGTACTTATTTAGAATGAATATAAAGAAAGGTTTATATAATGAATACTGAACGCGTAGCAGATTTAGGAGATAAAATAGTTGAAAAACTAAAAACTATTTATGATCCAGAAATCCCTGTAGATATATTTGAATTAGGATTAATTTATGATGTTTTTGTAAGTGAAAACAATGATGTTAAAATATTAATGACATTAACTTCCCCAAATTGTCCAGTGGCAGAAACTTTACCTGTTGAAATTGAAGAAAAAGTAACAACTCTTGAAGAAGTTAAATCTACAACTGTTGAAATTACTTTTGACCCAATTTGGACACAAGATATGATGAGTGAAGAAGCTAAATTAGAACTTGGATTTTTATAAATGGCTGAAGAAATTGTAAATAAAGTTACAAATAGTCAACTTAAAACAATTGATCTTGAGGATTTTTATCCAAAAGAATCTAGAACCATTATTGATATAAAAAACTGGTTATTTCACGAGCTCATTTTAAAAGAAGCTGATTTTAGAGAGCACTTAAAAAACCATAATTGGAGTAAATATCAAAACCAATATGTAGCACTTACCTGCTCTTCTGATGCAATAATCCCCTCTTGGGCATATATGCTAATTACAACTTATTTAAGTACTTTTGCTAAAAAAGTTATTTTTGGGTCTTTAAAAGATTTAGAAACTGCCATTTTTCAAGAAATTATTAATAATTTCAAGGTTGAAGAATTTTTGGATAAACAAGTTATTATTAAAGGTTGCTCAAACAAGCCAATTCCTGAAACTGCTTATATTCAAATAATTGAAAAATTACAACCAATTGTAAAGTCTCTAATGTTTGGTGAAGCATGCTCTACAGTTCCTCTTTATAAAAGAAAATGATAATTATTTGTGACTTTTCAACAGGAATTATGTCTTATTAAAATATAATCGTTCAATTAAAAATTAATAAAATATGAAAAAAGTAATTTTACTAGTTGTTCTAACATTTTGCATTTCAACAATTTTCGCACAAAAAAAAGAAGGTTCAAAAGAAGGGTGGACTAAAAAAGGGAATATCTCACTGCTATTAAATCAATCCTCATTCAATAATTGGGCAGCTGGAGGAATAGATAATATTGCAGGTAATTTAGGCTTAAACTATGACTTTAACTATATTAAAGGAGATATAACTTGGGACAATAAAATTATTGCTGCATACGGAATAACAAAAATTGACGGTGGAGATCAACAAAAAACTGATGATAGACTTGAATTAAATTCATTAGTTGGTAAAAAAGCAACAGGATTTTGGTATTATTCATTATTTGCAAATTTTAAAACCCAAATGGATTCTGGCTTTGATAAAGTTACTAATGTAAAAACCACACATTTCTTTTCTCCAGCATATTTACAAGTTGGACCAGGTATGTTATGGAAAAAAAGCGATAATTTAAAAGTAAATATTGCTCCTGCAACATCAAGGTTAATTATGGTTCATGACCATTTTACAGTATCAGGACCATCATTTGGTGTTGAGCAAGGAAAAACTAGTCGCTTTGAATTAGGAGCATCAATTGCCGCATACTATAAATTTAATATTATGGAAAATGTTTCCATGGAAAATATATTGAATTTATATTCTAATTACTTAGAAAACCCTCAAAATATGGATTTAGATTACACCATAAATTTAGTAATGAAAATCAACAAATACTTATCTGCAAATCTTGCATTTCAAACAATTTACGATGACAATGCTTACCAAGGGTTTCAAACAAGAGAAGTGTTTGGGTTAGGTGTTAACTACGGATTTTAAATCTAAAAATTTAATAATTTAAAAAGGCGCTCTTGGTAGCGTCTTTTTAAATTATTAAATTGAATTTTTATTGTATAAATTTGTACAAACTTTATAATAATGTCATTATTACTTTTTTACGCTATAACTGCTATCTTTTTTTCATTTTTATGCTCTATTTTAGAAGCTGTATTGTTAAGTATTACCCCAACCTTTATTAATATAAAAAAACAAGAAGGAAGAAAATTTGCTTTAACTCTTGAAGAATTAAAAAAGGATGTTGACAAACCTTTAATTGCCATATTAACAATTAACACTATAGCGCATACTGTTGGGGCAATTTTGGTTGGTGTACAGGCTGAAACCTTAGACTATAAAATTAATATATTAGGCATAAATACTGTTGGAGTTATTTCAGCAATTATGACCTTCTTAATTTTAGTAGTTTCCGAAATTATTCCAAAAACTATTGGAGCAAAATATTGGAAAGAATTAGCTGGATTTACAGCAAATGCTCTTTTGCCTTTAATTTTAGCATTAAAATATACTGGTATTTTATGGCTGCTTCAACTTACAACAAAACTTATAGGCAATTCAGGACATGGTTCAATTTTATCTAGAGAAGATTTTCATGCAATGACAGATATTGCTCATGAAGAAGGTGTTTTTGAAAAAAATGAAAGTGCTATAATTAAAAATTTATTGACCTTTAAACAAGTTCAGGTTAAAGATGTTATGACTCCAAGAACCGTTATGGTAAGAGCTTCAGAAGAAGCAACCGTTCAAGCATTTTTTGACGAACACCCAAAATTACGTTTTTCTAGAATTCCAATTTATAAAAAGAACTCAGATAATATTACTGGTTTTATTTTAAAGGATGAAGTAATGGAAGAAATAATTAATGGAAATGGAGAAAAGAAACTAGCTGAAATTAAACGAGAATTATTAATTACTAACAGAACAATTCCAATACCTAGTCTTTTTGAAAAGTTTATTGCAAATAAAGAACATATTGCTTTAGTTGTTGATGAATATGGAACAACAAGCGGAATTGTAACTATGGAAGATGTAATTGAAACCCTACTTGGGTTAGAAATTATGGATGAAAGCGACAATGTAGAAGATTTACAACTATTGGCTAGAAAAAGCTGGGAAAATAGAGCTAAAAAATTCGGTTTGTTAAATAACGATAACAATCCCGATTAAAAAAACTAACACTATTATTTTAATACATTAAATATGTTATATAAAAAAGGAAGAAATAAATTTCTCCCTTTTTTATATTCAATTATTCCCTTTCTTTTTCTTATTCTTTTTTAAAGTGTTGCAGAAAACAGTTCCTTCATAACTAATTTAGGTTTTCTGTCTACAGTAAATAAACCCCAATGTTTCTCTGGCTCCATAGGTTCGGAAGATCCTTTCCAAGGCTCATCAAACGCTTCAAATACAAATGTAAGAATGTTATCTTCCTCACTCCAATTTACCAAATCATTATAATAAATTTCCTGATGTTCTTCACTAACATTACTTGGGCAAATTCCTCTACCATTTGAATTTGTTGCCCAACCAGCTTCTGTAATTACAACTGGTATATTTGGGTATTTATTGGCTACTGCAAAATAATTATCTTTAGTATAATCCAATGCTTCATGTATATTTTTATATTCCCAAACAGGATAAGTATGAATAGAAATAAAGTCAACTTCATTTACTAAATCTTTTAACTTATCAAGCCAAGGCAGGTAATTTTCACAAAAAGTAACCGGTTGAATAGTTTCTTTTTTAATCATTTTTACATAATTAATAACACTCTTTACTGGTACATAATGGTCGGTCCAATCTACACAAGCTTCATTTCCGGCAGACAAAGAAAATATAATTTCAGGGTATTGATTTGCCATTTTTATCAATTTTTGAATTCGTCTCAAATTAATTTCTTTGTTTTTAATTAATTGATCCTCCGAATAGGTTCCTCCCCAAGGACATCCAAAATTATTTACTTCAGCAACTATGTATGCGCCAAGCATTACTTTAAAATTTAGATTTTCATTTTCAATAACTTCTAAAACAATTTCAGAATGTTTATCACAGTCGTATAATCTTAAAAACTTCCAGTGGTTTTGTAATATTAATAAATCTTCTTTTATTTCTTCATAAGTTGGAAATATTCCAGTTTCTGGACTTTGTCCTTCTCTAAATCCTGAATAACAAATAGCCTTTCCAAACCCTGCATTTAATCTTTTTTTTAAATTCATTTAGTCTTTTTAGTAGTAATTATACTGTTTTGTGTAAACAGTTTTTAATATTTTAACTTTTCATCTTTATCCCAAAGCCCCCAATAAGCACCAACATCACCTTCACTTCCTATTTTCCATGGCTCATCAAAAGATGAAAAATAGAACATTTCAATATCTTCTTCTTTAGACCATTGTTGTGCATTTATGAAATAAGTAACAGCGTTAATAAAAGAAGGTTTAGCTCCATGAAATACTTGACCTTGACTTGGCCATCCTGCCTCTGAAATAATAACTTTTTTACCATTGCCAGCTCTTTTTGCTCTGTGGTACATATCTTTCATATAAACCAACGAATAATCTATATGGCAACCTTCCCAAAATGGATAACAATTTGCAAGTATTACATCACAAGCATCAGTTATATTTGGTCGTTTTTCAAATTCATAATAAGCATCAACATAACCAACTGGAATATTTGGAATTTCCTTTTTTACTCTCTTAATATAATTAATTAACTCCTCTTCAGTTAAATCTCCACGGTACATGACTTCATTTCCAACAGCTACAATATCTGCATACCCTTCTTTGGCAAGTTTTATAACATTTGTTATTTCTTGTTCATTTATTTTTTTATCAGTTCCAAGCCAAGCTCCAACCATTGTTTTAATTCCATATTCGTGGGCTATTTTTGGAATATTTTCATTTCCATCAGTACATGAAAAAGAACGAATCCATTTTGTATAAGGCTTTATAATTTCCATTCTTCTTCTTATCTGCTCTTCTGTAATTTGCTCACCAGGTTCTTGCCCTTCAAGATATGGGCTAAAACCCAATCCGTGCATTCCATTTTTTAATACACTTGTAAATACTGATTCTAACTCTTTGTTTGTTTTATTAGCAAAATTTTCTCCTGCCAATGCCATTATTTTTTCTTTTCTAACTGACATTCTGTAACATTTAATATTTATAAATAGTGATGCTTATACTAAAAAAAGGAATATTTAATTCCTCTGAAAACAAGTTAATTTAAGCTCAAAAAACTCCAAAATTTGAACAAATACAAATAAATATTATTCAAATAAATAATATAGCAAGTTACTAATGTAAAGTGGAAAGTAGTAAATTTTTTACCTATACAATAACTATACAGGAATTAATAAAAAGAAATGTTACTAGCTTTATAAATATTTATATGTCTGCATCCTAAACAGTTGTGAGTATTTATAAAATTAATAAGATATTAATTTTATAATACAAACCGAAATGTAGTATTCTAAACTGTAATGTATTTGTTGTATATAAATTATACTTCTTCAACATATTCATCATATAAAAAATCGTTATAAGGGAAACGTGTGATGTGAATTTTCTTTATTTCTTCAAAAACCTTTTCCTTAAACTCTTCTAAGTTTTCTTTATTTAAAGCCGAAATAAACAAGCAGTTATCTCCTAATTTATTCATCCAAGTTTTACGCCATTCATCTAAAGTGTAGTGAATTTCTGTTTTTTCAGTCACTAAATCGTCTGCATCAATAACTTCTGGCTCATACGCATCAATTTTATTAAAAACCATCATTATAGGTTTATCTGAACACTTTATTTCATCTAATATTTTATTTACCGATGCAATATGATCTTCAAAACTAGCATGTGAAATATCTACAACGTGAAGTAACAAATCAGCTTCGCGAACTTCATCTAATGTAGATTTAAAAGATTCTACTAATTGTGTTGGTAATTTTCTAATAAACCCAACAGTGTCAGTTAACAAAAAAGGAATATTTTTTATTACCACTTTTCTAACTGTTGTATCTAATGTAGCAAACAATTTATTTTCAGCAAAAACATCACTTTTACTCACAACATTCATCAATGTAGATTTCCCAACATTTGTATAACCAACCAAAGCAACGCGAACCAGCTTCCCACGATTTTTACGTTGTACAGCCATTTGCTTGTCAATTACCTTTAATTTTTCCTTCAACAAAACTATTTTTTCACGAATAATACGTCTGTCAGTTTCAATCTCAGTTTCCCCTGGACCTCTTAATCCAATTCCTCCTTTTTGCCTTTCAAGGTGTGTCCATAAACGAGTTAACCGTGGTAATAAATATTGACATTGCGCTAATTCTACTTGGGTGCGTGCATAACTTGTTTGTGCACGAGACGCAAAAATATCTAGAATTAAATTAGTTCTATCTAACACTTTGCAATTCAATACCTTTTCTATATTTCGCAATTGACCGGAAGAAAGTTCATCATCAAAAATGGCAGTTTCAATATTATTTTCATCAATATATGCTTTAACTTCTTCTAACTTTCCTGTTCCAATAAACGTTTTAGGATTAGGGCTTTCTAGTCTTTGCACAAATCTTTTAACAGCAATACCGCCAGCAGTTAAGGTTAAAAAATCCAATTCATCTAAATATTCATTGGTTTTTTCTTCTGTTTGATGTTGTGTTATTATTCCTATTAAAACGGCTTCTTCCGAAGTTACTTTTCTTTCTTCAATCATATTCAAAATGAAATTATTGCACTTAACTATTTGCTGCAAAGATACAATACTAATGTAAATCTAATTTTGTATTTTGGACTTTTAATATATTATTTATGTTTTCATTTTTTAAATCACCTGGTAAAAATAAACAAGCCTATACCATTGCATTTTACAACCTTGAAAATTTATTCGACACCAAAAAAGACCCATTAATTTTAGATGATGATTTTACACCAAATGGCAATAAACATTGGAATTACAAACGATATAAAAGAAAAATTAATAAATTAAGTAGTGTTATTTCTCAAATTGGAACAGAGAGATCCTATTTTTCACCTGCCATTGTTGGAGTTGCAGAAGTTGAAAATGATACAGTTTTATCTGATTTAATAAGCACAATTAACTTAAAAAATGAACACTATGGAGTTGTTCATTATGATTCTCCAGATGAACGCGGAATAGATGTTGCCCTTCTATATAAAAAAGAATTATTTGAATTATTACACTCCGAAACTTTTACTTTATACATAGAAAATGAATATGGTGAACGAGATTTCACAAGAGATATTTTATTGGTAAAAGGAAACCTAAATGGTGAATTAATGCATGTTTTAATAAATCATTGGCCTTCCAGAAGAAGTGGTGAAGACGTTTCTGAAGAAAAAAGGATTAAAGCCGCTGAACTTGTTACTTCAATAGTACATAAAATTAATGAAGAAACAACAAATGCTAAAATTATTGTTATGGGAGATTTTAACGATAATCCAACCAACATAAGCGTAAAAAAATATTTAGTGAATAATACTTTTTACAACCCAATGGAGCGTTTAATTGATACTGGAAATGGCACATTAAATCACAAAAATAAATGGCATTTGTTTGATCAAATTATTTTTTCAAAAAACTTTATTGAAGTTGAAGAAAATAAGCACTCATTTAAATATACCGAAGTTTTTGATGAACATTTTTTAAAAGAATGGAAAGGTAAATTTAAAGGAAATCCATTTAGAACATATATTGGAAAATGGTATCAAGGAGGTATTAGCGATCATTTTCCTGTTTATGTGTATTTAAAAAAGAATTAAAAAAAACATTCTAAAATAATTGTATTTAGAATGTTTTTTATGCAAAATATATTTCAAAAATCATTTCTTTTCAAATTTTATTGGCATTATAAATACTTTATCTTGTTCTCCTGGATTTTCAATTGTTTTGTGGTTTAAGTTTGTTCTAATATAATTCAACACTTCATAGTTTTGCGAATCAACATTTAAAACAACAATTTCTCCTTCTGAACTAAAAGTAAACGATACATTTACTGTAACTTCATTTTCAATAGTAAACTCTGGATTTTCTAGCAAACCAATAATTTGATCTCTAATTTCTGTTTTAGGTACATCTGGCTCATCAATTCCTGTTGCAAATAAAGTAGATGTTCCAACAATAAAGGCAATTGCCAGTAATTTAAATTTTTTCATAATAGTAGATTTAAGTTAAACTTTTTTTGTTATTCAAATGTAAAATGAAAATCAATTCAAATATGCACTTATACGCTGATTAACAATTGTTTAACCAATATTTCAGGAACGAAGAGTTAAAAAAAGTCAAATTAAACAATGTAACTTATTGATTTTTTGACATTTACAGCTTATTGTAAAAAATTATTTAGATTAAACAATTAACTTAAATTATGTTAAAAATCTAATTATCAATAACTTTAATTGTATTTCAAAAAAAACTCAAGCAAATTGCTTGAGTTTTTTTCGTGTTTTTAAAACGTTATTTACCTTATTGTTTTTTTTAATTATCTTAAATTTGGATTAAAATCATTTGGTGCAATTTTTGGCGAATTTGGGTGCGAAATCAAATTATTTGTTGCATCAGAATAAACGGTCCATTCGCTAATTGTAAACGCTGGATTTGGTTCGGTTACATTTAAATTTCTAACGGCTCTTCCATCTAAATATTCCCAGTTTGTTCCATTTCCATCTTCACCTATTACACCATATATATCTATTGTTGCTCCAGTATTATCTACCAACTCATAAACATCATCACCATTTCCGGAAATATAGGTCGATTCAATTTCAGGAATATCATTAAACACCGTTTTATAATCGGTACTTGCAATAATTACAAATCCTCCAATAGGAATAATAATTCCGTTTAATTCAATGGCGCCACTAGATACATTTGTTGATCCGTTTAAATATTTATTTAATTTCCAACCCGATAAATTAATTTCTGTGTCACCAGCATTAAATAATTCAACAAATCGAGCCGATACATTATTAATTGGATCTGCAACTTCGGTAATCATAATTTTTGGAATAATAACCTCACAAACTTCATAAGCTGCCAAAAATTGAACATCTTCAATAAAGCGAATTTCCAAATTGCTACCTAACACACCAACAATTGAGCCGTGTCCTTTTGGGAATAATTGATTTGCAAAAGAAGCTTTGCCATTTGTAAAAACCGATAATTTAGATGATTCATTACAAGTTTCTAAAGTTCTACTTCCATCACTATCACTAGTAAAAAAAGCAAATGCTTTGCCAAGTTCATTTTGAACTAATTGCACATCTTTTACTTTCACCAACGTATTTTGATATTGCTCATTTAATATTTCTGAAATTCCAATTTCTTTCGAAATAATAGCTTTATTTTCCCCACTATTAAATACAAAACTGCCTATTGCATCGGTTTCAATTGGGGTAATTTTTGTGCCGTTGGGAAAACCAACAGTTAATACACAATCTATTTTATTCATATATAACTTGTTCAGTTTTACAAAAACCTTATCGCCAATTTCGTATTGCTCAAAAATAGCATCATTATCCATTAAAATAGTAATTCCTGCAGTTGGATTTTCAACCTTATCTTGAATTACCAATTTCTTTTCAAAGCTCCCATTCAAATCACTTGAAACCACATAACCTTCCACAATATAGTCTGTATCCACTCCAAACTCAACCATCGCCCCAATGTACATAGCTTTTATTTCTGACAATGTTTTTGTTGGTGTTAACGCAGTTGAATAATCACAACGCGGCTGCGTTAATTGAACATCATCTGTATCTCTTAAATACAATTGATAATCTTCATAATAATTACTAAAAATAGCAACAACACTTCCTTTTCCTTCTGGTAAAAGTTCATCTTTAAATTTTGAATAGCCACTATTTCTAACAATCACCTCATCAACTAAATTACAGTTGTTATCAAAACTTTCTAACACTCTATTTACAGTGGCTGTATTACCTATATTTCCGAATGCTTGACCGATTTCTGTAGTTTTAAATTGTACGTTTTCAATTTCAACTAACATTTCTAACATACTTTTATTTAATGCTGTAATTGCAACTTTTTTAGGAACAACGGTAGCAACTTCACAAGAGCGAATAATGTGTTTATTTATTTCGTAGGTTGAAATTCTACCCAACTCTCCAGCAACTGCTTTCCCAATTTGAACACTTCCAAAACTATAGCCAACAGCTAAACCTTTCAGTTTTACATAAATTTTTCTTCCTACATTATATTTCGCATATAAATTAGTTTCGTCAATAGAGATTTTTATTGCTGAAGTAGGATTTTCTGGCTTATCTTGAATTGAAATTGATTTATAAATATTTCCGGATTTATCGCTAGAAACCACAAATCCTTCAATTATTACATCATTTTCAATCACTTTTGCGCCTCCAAAAGTGTACATATCTTTTACTTGGGCAATTGTATTTGTAATTTGTAATATAGGTTCATCACAATCTACACTAGGAGTTGAAAAATCCTGATCTTTAACACAACCTGCAAAAACACTAATTAACAGTACTAATGCAGTTGTAAATTTTATAATAGTATTATTTTTCATTGCTAATTATTTTTTAAAATCTTAGATATACGTTTAAATAATAGGATGTTTTATTACCATACCAATATTTAGGTCCAAAAATTGGCTTGTTTAATTGTTTGTCTTCTTTAAGCTCTCGATAGTTAGATTTTCTGGATTGTTCAAAACCTCCAGTTTTATACAATTCTCCTAAAACATTATTTATTCCTGCAAAAAAACCAACATACTTATTGTTAATTCTCCAAGATTTTCCTCCAACCACATCTAATAAAAATGCATCATCAAATTTTTCTTGAACCAATAGATCATCAACTTCTTTTTGGGTAATTTCCAATTCCGTTTCATCATCTAAAAATGGAACACCATCCGCATCTAAATAAAAATTATCTGTGCGTAATAATGGCGAAATATCTAAATAGTTATTAGTTAAAAAACTTCCATTTACCTGAAACCACCAATAGGCAGGATCTCTATATTCAAAAGCTAAAGAGTATGCTCTTTGCGGAGTTCCAGAAACTCTGTAATCTTTTAAATACGCTGTTCCAAAGTCGCTATCTTCATTAATTAAACTTTCCGACTGAATGTACAAATGCGGATTGTTATTATAGGTATACTGACCGAAAGAACCCGAACCTAACAATTTTATAGTTCCAGTAACTTGATACTCTAAACTTAACTCAGTGCCTATATTTAATTTATCTACACCCGTAATAATTTCATTTACAAAATCTGCCTGATCACCCAACAATCCTTCAGCAAAAAAGAAAGAAGTTTCAATAGCATCGCTAAATTTTGTGTAATACGTTGTTAATCTCGATTGGAATTTTGGCAATCTAAAAATATAACTAACGTCTCCGGTTATAATTTTTTCACTTGTTAAATCTGGGGTAATATTATTGTTAACTCTTGAGTTTGAAAAAGTAGTTCTAATAGTTGGAGTATTTGATATAAATGCGCCGTTTACATTAAATAAATGTCTCCCAGTTAATTTATAAGTCAATCCTGCTTTTGCACTAACATCAGAAAAAGATTGTTGCTCACCTTTCCCATAAGAATTATCAAAATACGTTCCGTTTTTATACAATCCTTCCCGTTGATATCTAGTTGATTTAAAATTAATTCCTGCAAAATAATCTACTTTTCTTCTTGAGCCTTGTATTTGAGCAAAAGCACCTGCAACGGTTGCATTAATTAAGTAATCATATTGAAACTTATCGCCTTCACCTACAATCCTATTTGGGTTGTTTAAATCGTTTTGTTGTGCATCACCAATAGCGTATTGATCTAAATCTACAAAACCATCACTTCCTAATAAATCTAACATATTCCCATAATTTTTTGAAGTTAAATTTGTAAAATTAACTCCTGCATTTAGAATAATGTTATTTTTTAAATTGGTGTTTAAAACCGAATTAAACGAAAATTGTGTATCATCTACTCGGTCTTCATACAAATAATACAACGCACTGCTTTTATTTACATTCAACTGGTACATTTCATTCCAATTAATTTGTCCGTTATTTATAAAGTTTTGTTCAGATAAATATGCATTGGTGTAATCTAAATTATCCTCATAACGCAAATAGCTACTTGGTAAATTTTTCCAATATGTTGGATCTGGATTTGGTGCGTTTGAGTATCCCAAACGACTATTGCCAATATGCCCAAATTGATATGCTACAGTTGATTTAATTGTGGTGTTTTCCTTTTCATAATAATGAGTTAACATTATAATTGGCTCAATTACTTCCTTTATTCTGGAATTTCTTTTATCTCCTTCCTGATTTCCCCAATAAGCATTGTATTGATAACCTTTTAAATCATAAACTTCTTGTGTGTTTGGTGAAGATTTCCCTCTTCGATTTGGGGAAGTAAACGCGGTTAAATTTAAACTATGGTTGTTGTTCAACTTTTTTTCAACAGCTAAAAAAGCGGCCCAAGCATTGTACGTTGTGCCTTCAAAATACCCTTCATTAGCAAATCTTCTTGAAGCAGAAACAGCAAAAGCCCAGTTCTTTTTATTTAGATCCGTTGCATAATTTGCCATAATTCTACCAGTATAACTCTTATTGGTTGCTGCTGTAGAAACTTTTCCTCCTGCTTTATAATCTGAAACTCGTGTTGTGAAATTGGTAGTTCCTAAAACATTTCCAAAAGAATGATCGGAAGCTGCCAATCCGTTTGAAAATTCTTGATTTCTAAAAACATCGTTTAATCCGCCCCAATTTCCCCATTGCGGTCTGCCATCGTACAATTTATTCATTTCAATTCCATTAATTGAAATAACACCATAACTAGAATCGTACCCACGAACCTTAAACCAAGCCTGACTAAAATTAAAAGCTGCAGCCCTTAAATAAGCATCTTTTGACGACTGAAATAAGCCAGCAATATTATCAGAACTTCGCTCTCCATCATCTAACAAATCATCATCCGAAAGAAGAATTATACTTGATTCGTGGATTTCTTCAATTAATTGTTGTAAATAAATAATGCCTATATCATACTCTTTTTCTTCTGAAATATGTATAGGTATCTTTTGATTTTCAAACCCAATGAAAAAAATTTCAATAATATAATTTCCTGTAGATATATTATTTAATTTGAAATCACCAAATTCATTGGTTTTATCATCAATAAAAGTGTCAATTATTTTTACTGAAACTCCTTTAACTTCTTTTTCAGAAATGCCATTTACAACTTTACCTTTTATGGAAGCTGAAATTTGTGCAGATAAATTAAGTGTACAGAAAAATAAGACAATAGTAGTGTAAACTAATATTCTCATTTGCAATTTTTTTTAAAATTAATCATTTTTTTTATTTCTCAGTTAATGAATCGAAAAAATTACTTTAACTAAAACTTTGTGTGTAAATTTGCCTTCAAATAAAAATTATGAAAAAACAACTAGTTGCATTCTTATTCATTTTAATTCTTCCGAATCTAATTTTCAGTCAAAAAAAATACGATATAAAAACGATTGCATTTTATAATTTAGAAAACCTTTTTGATACTGAAAATGATACTCTTATTGATGATGAAGCGAGTCCAATAATGGAAATAAAAGAAAATCGTGAAGAAATTTATCAGAAAAAACTAAATAATATGGCTAAAGTTATTTCTGAAATTGGCACAGATGAAGCTAAAAATAGCCCAGTAATTATTGGTGTTGCAGAAATAGAAAATAGAAAAGTATTGGAAGACTTAATTGCAACAGGTTATTTGAAATCTAAAAATTATAGCATCATACATTACGACTCTCCAGATTTAAGAGGAATTGATGTTGGCTTTTTATATCAGTCCAATTTTTTCAGACCCATTCATCATGAAACTTTTGAATTAAAACTTTGGGAAGAAAATGGAATGCGTATTTATACAAGAGATCAATTATTGGTTTCAGGGTATTTAGGTGATGAATTAATTCATATAATTGTAAACCACTGGCCATCGAGAAGAGGTGGTGAAGAAAAAAGCAGACCAACACGTGAAAAGGCGGCTTATTTAAATACGCAAATTATTGAACAAATTAAACTCACAGATCCAAATCCTAAAGTAATTATTATGGGAGATTTAAATGATGACCCTATTAATACTAGTTTAAAAGAAGTTTTAAAAACAAAAGCTGAAAAAGATGATGTTAAAGAAGGGGATATATACAACCCAATGGAAGATATGTTCAAACGAGGACAAAACACGTTAGTTTATAGAGACAACTTAAATTTGTTTGATCAAATTATGTTCACTTCTCCTTTGCTAACAACAACAAAAGATTTTAGTTCTTATAAAATGTACAAAGCCAATATTTATAATCCACAATACTTAACAACTCAAACTGGGAAGTATAAAGGCTATCCTTTTAGAAGTTGGGGTTATAGTGGATTTACAGACGGCTTTAGCGATCATTATCCTGTTTATATATATTTAATTAAGGAAATTAAACCTGTTTTACAGCTAAATTAACGTGTTATTTAATATCAAAATAAGTATCTTTACGCCTAATTTCATTTTAAAAAAAATATGAAAACTAACATACAATACGTTTGGATAATTTTATTAATTATTAGTTGTGGCGGAGGAGATGATGACAATCTAACACCTATAAATCACAGTCCAAATAAATTTTTAATAGAAGTAACAACTTTAAAAAATACTGAAGCTATAATAGATTGGGAAGATGCTCTTGATATTGATGGAGATGTTGTTACTTATACCATACAACAAGGAAGCTCAAAAATTGAAAATTTAAGCGAAACCTCTTATTCATTCACAAATTTATTAAAAAACACAAACTATAAAGGAAGTATAACAGCATCTGATGGTAATGGAGGAGAAACATCGGTAAGTTATAGTTACACTACAACAAATGAAAGTACTGGAAATGTTGGGAGCTTTTCTATACCTACAAACTTAATAAACTATTATAAAGATATTGATTTAGCTAAAACTGGAACCAATTTATACAACGATTTAGCAACATTAACGATTTCAAAACATACTAAATTTTTAGAATATTCTGAAAGACATAATTATTTATATGATGCTGATGAAGATATTAATAATAAAGATAATGTAATTCTAATATACTCAGGTGAGAGTAGATTTTGGAAAGAATATGCTGGAAATCACTTTGGTGTTTCTGAAACATTTAACACGGAACATATTTACCCTCAATCTTTAATTGCAACAACTGCCGTTACAGATTTACATCACTTAAGAGCCTGTGATTCTGGAATAAACTCAAGTAGAGGCAATCATCCATTTACTGATGGAAGTGGAAGCTATAAGTACCAAAATAGTACTTTTTATCCAGGAGATGAATGGAAAGGAGATGTTGCTCGTATGATTATGTATGTGAATTTAAGATACAATGAACCTTGGAATGATATAAGTACAGAAGGCATCAATTTATTTATTCGTTGGAATGCTGAGGATCCCGTTTCTTCAATTGAAATTCAACGAAATAACATAATTGAAGGAGCTCAAGGAAATAGAAATCCTTTTATTGACAATCCATATTTAGCAACCATAATCTGGGGAGGAGATAGCGCTGCAAATCTCTGGAAGAAATAACTTAGTATATTTAATAGGTTTTATCCTATTATTACTTCATAAATTACAAAAAAAGCAGCATGTAGGTTGTTTTTTTAGGGTCCGCACTTATCATTCTTTATAAAATCAATTCCTTTAAAATTCTCTGCTGTGACTCCCGTTTTCTAAAATTTACATTTAACCAAATAACATAATTTAATAAACTCCAAACAATAAAAATACTTGGATAGATAACCCTTATTTAGCCTCTATAATTTAAACAAAAACTTACGGATCAAATCTCAGAAAGAAACAGTTTAATAATCAACTAGTTGTTTTATTACAATATTTATTACAAAAAAAGGCAGCCAATTGGCTGCCTTTTTTTAGAATCTTAACTAAATATTATCTTATTCCTAAATTAGTCCAATCATCATTTGCTTTCACTTCCCATTCAGAATCATCAACATTTGTCCCCGCAGAAGCAGTCCAATCAGCATTACCAGAAGTAACTGAAGATTTTCTAACTAATGTATGATTTGCAGTTGCTCCAGCAACTCCAGCTACATCCCATGCAGAACCAGGATCAACACCAATAATTCCAACTGCATCAATTACAACGCCAGATTTAAGAAGCACAACTGCATCATCTCCATTAAAATAGGTAATTGTTGATGAAATATCTCCCGCATCCACTATTGTAGCTACAGCACTAATATTATACACAACAAAAACATCCCCAGCCGCAATAGTTTCTCCATTTGTAAACGATAAACTGTTAGTTACTGTAAGTGAACCATTATTATATACTTCAATTGAGTAATCTGCTAAACTTACTGCAGCCCCAGTTCCATTATAAATCTCAAGATATTTATTATTAGAAGATCCTTCAGCATATTCAGAGATATATAAATCTGCTCCAGAGCCTGTTCCACCTCCAGTATTACCACCACTACAATCTACATAAGCATCTGTGAAGTTAATGTCTGTTGTGTTTCTAAGGTATAACTGAGCTGTTCCATTAAATTCAGTCATAACACCTATAATTGTACCCTTTAAAGCACTTACTACATCATCTTTAAATGTTGCACCTGAACTAACATACATTGTTAGTTCATCTGTACAATCTGTAATTGTATTAGATCCGCTATAATCTCCAGTATTTACTTTAAATTCTACATTTTCAATAGATACTAATTGAGATTCGTAATTTCCGGTTAAAGCTTCAGCCAATGTAATAGCTTTTGGAGTAGGTAATGCACCTGTTGTAGTACTTCTTATATTACCTAAAGGAATATAATTCAATTGTAACAATCCATTATACTCTTCCAAAGCAACACCTTTTAAAGCAATTTCTACTTTATCACCAAGTGCTAAACTATGATCACCTGAAAAACGCAAAGCAATACCAGCTGTTGCATCTTGAGCAAAAGCATTTGCCCCATTAATATTTCCAGTTGTTTTATCTGAAGTAATAACGGCTGTTATTTTAATATTCTCATCAATATTAATTTTACTTCCTGTAAACTTAGCTCTAATATCGCTTAAATTAGTTTGAACTGCTGAGGCAAAAACATCACATTTTGTATTTGTCATTTCAGCAAAATCGTTTGCATCACGCACTAATAACTGGTAAGTACCATTATATACATTTAATATTCCATAAATAGAACCATTACCTGCTGGTAATGTTGTTTCAGCAAAGTTTGCATATTTACTAGTTCTAACAACTAATCCATTTGCATTACAATCTAATAAATCTCTGTTGGTAGGATAATTTGAACTTGTATCAGCAAAAGGAACATCTTCTTGAGAGAATTGAACTTGATTAAATTGAACTAACATTCCAACATTTTCTGGAGTTAAGTTATCAATTGTCATTACTGTAGCATCAAGTGGAGCATTTTCTTCTCCAATATATAAGTGCTTGTAAGTAATTTCAGCTTCAATACTACCAATATTTTTATTATAAATAGATCCTAATTGAATTTCTCCTCCATATTGACCTAAATATAAATCTTTAGTACTTACAGTTATTTTTTGACCAACAGTATACCCTCTTAAGTATAAATCTTTTTGATTTATTTTAACTTGAATACCACCTGTTTCATCCTGAACATAAATATATTTATATGCATTTCCACTTTCGTCATTTGCTGTTACAGTTGCATCAAAAACTAAATCATCGGCTATTTGAATTAAATCTCCAGAGAAAATATCTTTTACATCTTTAATTGTTGCATTTGCTTCTGGTCCTTCACAAGTAAATGTTGTACCGTCACAACGAGCATCATTCATAACAACATCTTCTGTACTTCTAATTGTTAATTGGTAATCACTATTGTATTTGCTTAAAACACCAACTAAAGTACCATTTCCGTTTGGTAGTACTGAATCCCAAAAACTTGAAAAACCACTATTTCTCATTATTATTTGTTTCCCATCACAATCTGTTACATAAACATTTGTGTTTGCTCCTTCTAAAGCATAATTTTGACATAAACTAGCAGGTGCTATTTCTACATTCTCTAATTTTATTAAAGTGTTTATCATTGAATCCGTTAACCCTGCCATTGTAACAACTTTTGGTGTTACTGTTGCTGGTTCTGCACAAGCTCTAAATAATGCTGTTTTAGCTTTTTCAGCATCTAAACGACCTACAGCTAAACTTCCATTCGATAATTCATATAAACCACCAACTTTTAAAACGCCTGCATAGTTGTCTAAATACAGTCCGTTTAAATTGATGTAAATTTTACGGCCAACTTGGTATGTAGTGTACATATCTTGTAAATCTACATCTAATTGTAATCCTTGAGTTGGGTTTTCTAAAGCATCTTGAAAGTGTAAAGTTCTATAAAAGTTACCTGCTTCATCATTAGAAACAACATAACCTTCAATAATCATATCTGTTTTAATTTGAATAACACTTCCGCTATAGAGCGCTTTTACATCTGCAATTGTTGCGTTTACAGCAATTGAAGGTTCAATACAAGAAATTGTTGGTGTGTCATACTCATCGTCTTGAACACAAGACATTACTACTCCTACAAAAAGGAATAAGCCTAAAAATAATTTTATGATTTTATTTGTTTTCATCTTTATTAAATTTCTTAATTAATATTTTATTAAAAGCTTACGTAAACATTAAGGTAAAACGTTCTTCCGTAACCATACCAGTATTTTGAACCAAACAATGGTTTTTCTCTTGCTTGATCTTCACTTAGCAATTGATAATTACCATTTCTACCTTGTTCAAATCCGCCAGTTTTATAGGATGCTCCAAGTACATTATTTACACTTGCAAAAAACCCGATGTATTTATTTTTCACTCTCCAAGATTTACCTCCTACTAAATTAAACAACATATAATCGTCAAACTTTTCTTGTTTTAAAGAAGTGTCTATATCCTGTTGAGTTACCCCATCAAAAGGTTGATTTGTTTCTGGATTTGTGTAAAATCTGTCGGTTCTTAAACCTGAAGAAATATCAATATAAGTATTTGATAAATGATTTGCATTTACACCAACCCACCAATAATTAGGATCTCTATATTCTAATCCTAAAGAATATGCTCTTTGAGGTGTTCCAGGCAATTTGTAATTTTTTAAATAAGATGTTACAGGTTCAGCTTGTTCTAATAAAGACTCATCTGAAGTATAATAACTTAATGGATTATTATCATAAGTATATTGACCAACTGCCGCTGCTCCAATAGCTTTAATTGTTGGAGTTATTTGATATTCAATACCAAGTTCCCCACCAAAATGTTTTTTGCTAACACCTGTTAAAACCTCTGAAACAAATTCACCTAAACTTTGATCAAAATATCTAGAAATATCAATTCCGTCATCAAAAGTTGCATAATAACCTGTTAAACGAGCCTTCACTTTTGGCGTTCTTAATACATAGCTTGCATCTGCAGTTTTAACTGTTTCGCTTTTTATACCAAGAACTATATCTTGATTAACTCTTGAATTAGTATACGTATTTCTTAAAGTTGGAGCTTTACTAATATATCCAGCATTAAAATCTAATAAGTGTCTCCCTGAAATTTTATAAGTAAATCCACCTTTTACACTACCATTGTCAAAATTTATTTTTTCACCTTTACCATAAGAATTATTTAAATACAATTCATTTTGATATAAGCCTTCTCTTTGATACGAAGTATTTGAAGCATTTCCTGCTAAATAGAAATCTACCTTATCATATGAAAATTGTAATTGAGTGAAAATATCATATGTTTCAGCAGTTAAATTGTAATTGTATTGAAATTTATCTCCTTTATTAATTACTGAAGACGCATTCAATGCATTTTGAGTGTCATTGTATTGATCAATATCATTGTAATGAGATCCTCCAAGTAAATCAAGCATATTTGCATAATTTTTAGAGGTTAAATCTCTATAAGAAAAACCTAAATTTAAAGTAATATTTTCATTGATTTCTCTTGCTAAAACAGAATTTAACGATAATTGCTTATCATCATTTCTGTCTTCATATAAATAATATAATGAATTTCCGTTTTCAAGATTTGTACGGTATAAATTTTCCCAGTTTATCTGACTATAGTTTTCATCAGTCTTAAATCTTGTTGCTACCGCATCAGCTTGTTCTGGCTGCATTGGAAAATCTCTTAAATAGTAACTTGGTAGGTTTCTGTAATAAGTAGGGTCTGGGTTTGGAGCGTTCCAATATCCTAATCTACTATTTCCTATTTTACCAAATTGATATCCAACACTTGTATTTAAAGTTGTTTTTTCATTCTGATTCCAAATATGACTCAACATAATAATTGGCTCCTCAACTTCTTTAACTCTAGAGTTTCTTTTATCTCCATCTTGGTTACCCCAATACGCATTATATTTTTCACCATTTAAATCATAAACCTCTTGTGTGTTTGGTGAAGACTTACCTCTACGGTTTGGTGTATAAATAGCAGTTAAGTTTAAACTATGCTTATTGTTTGGCATATATTCAATAGCTGCAAAAACAGAATTTGCATCGTAAAAAGATCCTTCATTATAACCTTCTGTAGCAGCTCTTCTTGATGCTGATACTGTATATGCAAATTTATTATGCACACCTGAAGAATGAGTTACCATTAAACGTCCCGTATAACTTTTATTTGATCCTGAAGCTGTAATTCTAGTTCCTGGTCTATACTCTGATGCTCTCGTTGAAATGTTAGTTGTACCTAACACACCTCCAAAGGTGTAATTAGAAGGAGCCAAACCATTTGTTAACTCTTGATTTCTAGTGGCATCATTTAAACCTCCCCAGTTACTCCATTGTGGTCTTCCTCCATATAATTTGTTCATTGGAATACCATTTAATAAAACAGTACCATTTTCTGAATCAAATCCACGAACTCTAAACCAAGCTTGGCCAAAATTAAATGCAGCGGCATTTAAAAATGCATCTTTTGATGAAACTAACAACCCTGAAACATTATCAGAGCCACCACCTTCTTCATCTAACAAGTCTTCATCAGATAAAGTAATTGTACTTAAATCTAACTCCAACCTTTGTTGTTTATATAATAAAACAACTCCTAAATCTACTTCTTTTCCATCTAAAACATTAATTGGAAAACTTTGAGATTTATAATTTCCAAAACTCATTAAAACAACTTGCTTTCCAACAGGTACATTTTGTAATACAAAACTACCTTCAGAATCAGATTTTTGTTCTATTGAAGTTCCTTGAACACTTACTGTTACGCCGACTAATTTTTCAGTCTATTCGCCATCAGAAATAGTTCCCTTTACAATACTCAAAGATTGCGCATTTACACCAAGTGAAAATAGCAGACCAAAAAGCATTGAGACAAAAA
>Ga0102810_1000072_pt1 | contig 29358 bp, 48 predicted proteins | sample ColrivemetaGS573_FD_84506 | JGI IMG/M metagenome (GOLD analysis project Ga0102810, IMG submission 84506) | Estuarine microbial communities from the Columbia River estuary - Ebb tide ETM metaG S.573 | ecosystem: Environmental > Aquatic > Marine > Intertidal zone > Estuary | place: USA: Columbia...
GATACTGTAGACCTTGAAGAATGGATCATGAACAACACAGACAATACTTGGACAGCTGAATGGGAATGGATGGATGCCCAAGAGCGCAAACATGGTGCCTTGATGCCCCGTATTGAAGCCGAACTTGAAGAAGCAGGAGTTGGTGCACCAGACTACAATCCAGCGCGTGGCGGTTACAATCGCGATGATGATGAAGAAGATGAGATCAAAATTGGCGAAGTAATCACACATGACCATTATGGTGATGTTACAGTAATTGAGGTTGCAGATGAAGATCTGTATGGAGGCGCAGCCAGTTATATGGTGCAACTTCCAGACGGTTCTACAATGGAAATGAGTTACGATTATTTGCTTGGTGCAACTGACGAAAATGAAATCGGAGAAGCAGGTGCACCGGACTACAATCCAGCACGTGGCGGATACAATCGTGATGACGAAGAAGATACACAGTATGCAGTAATTAATTACCCAGACACTTCTATATCATATATCATTCGTCGTCCACATGATGACTGGGAACACATTTATGATCCGTCTTACGGATATGAAGGACCAGTCGGCGACATGGATTTGGAAATGGCACGTCCATTAGATCATGAAGAAGTACCAATGCGTTTGCGTGAATCAAATGTAATTGATATGATAGCATACCTAAAGAGATTGTCAGGAATAAAGTAATGAGATCAGTATTGACAACAGGCGGCATTCCAACGTTTATATCAAACGAAGAAAACACTTTCCTTGAAAGCTGTGGCGATGAACCTGTATTTAAAAGTCAACTTGATGAACGTGAACAAGAAATTGCACGTAAACTAAATGGCCGTGGAGTCTTGCAGAGATTTCGCGATGACAAGAACGGCCTGTATTACATAAAGAATCAAAACGAAGGAATTAATTAATGGTACCTGTTGAACAAACATGTCCTAGCTGCCATCGACGCCATTTGGGCAGTGACATAGTAGGCTTGCCTTGTGCAAACTGCATGGGCATAAATGAAACCGCATTAATGCAAGCACTAAACCAAATGCGTTTTATAGAAGAGGAGAATGAAGATGAATAACGACGTTGAACCGATGAAGGAAATCCTGCGTAAGTTAAACGAACGAATTTCAGATAAGGCTTCTGCAGTAGTAACTGAATCTACAGCAACACCTGAATTCAGCGCAGCACTAAGCACAAAGAAAACTGAACAGGGCGTAGCAGTTTCACATTACGAAATTGTAGCTGAAAAGAGAACAGTGAACGAAGGCTTGACCAAGCGCTTCTACAATATAAGAGACAACCGCACTGACGAAATTGTGCATGATGGACTAGGACTGTTTGAATCGGCTATGGGCATTGTCAAACACTTGCTGTACACACATGACGAAAACAAAGCTGCAAATCTAGTCGAACTGGATGCTGCATATGTCGGGCACATGACTGAAACATATGGCTACAAAAAACGCCTAACACGATTGGATGAGAGCACGACACAACATGATGTTGCGGCAGCTAAGTATTCAAACAGTAGACAAAAATTAGCGAAGGCTAAAATGCAGATCCTGAAGGCCTTATAAAAGCTTGATTTGTATAAATACAATACATATAACACGGAGATAAACGATGTTCCTTAAAGAATTTACAACACACAACGGTACACGCTTTGCAAAATTGAACCGCGCACTTAGTGAGAACTATGATTACGCTGTTAATTTTCGCAAGATGACAACTACTAAAGCAAAAAAGATGATTGCTATAGCAGAACAAAAGATTACAGAAAGCAATGACACTAACCAACGTGTCAAGCTCAAGCTGATTGCAGAAAGCTTAACACTTTGGCATCAGGCCGCAGTACAAAGCGAACTCACTGCAATGGTTGCAGAAGGATTTGATGATGCTGAGATGGAAGGCGCTAAAGTTATTTTAGCAGCTAAAGAACTAAGCGACAAAATTCAAAGCATGATCGAAGATGCAGCAAAGATGCAAGTCCAGGACTTGCTACCAATTGTTGACGCAATGAAAAGTGAAGTTGGTCCAGAAGAGGCTGCGGCATTTAGCGCAACAGCAGATGCAGCACTAGGCGGTCTAGTAGAAGCGCTAAAGGGCACTAAAGAAGAATACGACAACGCAATTTCAGCAGCACAAGGTCAACAAGTTGACACTGACATGGATGGTTTTGGTGGCGACGAACTTGGCGGCGATGATATGTCAGGCGACATGGACATAGACATGAGTGCTATGGGTGATGACGAAGGCCTCGGCGACATTGACGACGAGTTTGGCGGCGATGACGGCGACATGGGCGGCACAGAGCCAAGCGGACGTGAAATGAAAGCAGAAATCTAATGCGATTAACACAGCTAGTAATTGAGGGTGATTATAATGATGAACTCCGTGCAGAAGCAATCACCCTCTTAACGGCTGTTAGCGCAGAAGGTATGGGCGAGATTAATACAATGAATCTGGTTGCAGATTTGAACGCACAGGGTTATAGTGTAAATGCAAGTAGCTTGGTTGAATTGCTAAACAGTTTGGATATTGTTCAAACAGCAGATGCAAACACAATCAAAATTGCAACAATAGATCCAGAGGACGAAGTAGATGCAGGAACTGATCCAAAACGAGTTGACAGACTTGCAACCAAAAACGCAACAGACAGCATCGGCTCTACACTTGGCGAGGATGCTGAAATGCTAAACGTTGGTGATCCAGTAATAATTACAGGCGACGTTAACCATCACGGCGAAACTGGTGACATTGTTTCATTCGGCAAAGACAAAATGTTTGTGGTAGTTGACCTTTACAATTTTGGCAAAACAAGCTTCCAGAGCAGTGATGTTGAATTTAACGACTATGCAGACAGTGAAGAAGAAGAACACGATATGCGCCGCGCAATGGGCGATGATGATTACGATCGTATGCATGGTGACCTGGGTTATAACGATGACGATGACGACAGTTACTATGAAGGAAAGACAATGTCAGATACAAACAGACTACGTGAGCTTGCAGGCCTCAAGAACAAGCCACTTAATGAAGCTATGTCCAAGCCACAACCAGGACAAGCATATGGTGCAACTGATACCGGCGCGCCAGAAGAACACAGCGAAGAACAACTAAGCAGGGCAGCAGACTTGCTTTATTACGCAGACCAATTAGGTGTGCAAAAAGAAGTATGGGCTGCACTGCCAAGAAACTTGAAAGTAGAATGGAACTACTCAAAGTGGCGATACGTGCCAGACCGGGGATAACTTATGACACATAATCTAACAGCAAGCCAAGCACGAACTGTTTCATCAACAGATCAAATCGTCTACAATGAAGTGGACACAATCAACCGCGCAATTTACGTGGCAGGACTAGCTGGCGACCTTAGTACAGAAGTTGGCACAGGCACTGACATGACAAACAGCACACCAACTGTTACGGTTACGAGCGCAGGCTATGCAGATGGATGGACGCCAGCAGGCACATTTACTATTGCAGGCACAACTATTACATTGAGCAGTGGTGTAAACGACGGCGTAAACATTGCACAAGCAACAGCAGATATTAATGCAGCAGGCATTACAGGATTAACAGCCACAAACGACGGCAGCGAAATTACCCTAACATACGTTTCTCCACAAGGCACATGGAGTCTTGCACTTGCAGAAGGAAGCGGCGCACTTGCTGAATTAGGCTTTACAGCAGGCAGCACTTCTGCTACAATACCAGAGAGCGTTGATTATTATGCTGTTTGGTCAGGAACAACAGAAGACAGAAAGAAAACATATGCAATGGCACAAGTCATTCAGCATTTTCAAGACTTAGGCTACAACATTTTGCGCAAGCAGAACACAGGCAGTGCGCAGTCAACATTAAAATGGGAAGTATATTGGTAATGGATATTACAAGACTTAGAGAATTGGCCGGAATGCCATTAAGAGAAGACGCAGGCTCACTTTACTTGGCAGTTGACTGGGATGGTGACATGGCATGGCTAACACCTTCGCCACATGGGATTGGCGAATTGATTGGATACGACGACGAAGCCGTATACGATATCGGTGCATGTTTCAGCATCGACGATAAGTTTGGCGAGTTTATTGGAAACGCTGATGAAGAAGGTCGCTTTAAAACGTCAGACGTATCACATGGCGGCGGCTATGGCGGCATTGCTTTTGGTGTCTTAGAATTGTCTCCAGAAGAAGCACAATTCTTTCAAGACAATGGCGCAGTGATTACCACTGCAGAAGAAGTAGCTGCTGGTGCAGCTATGCTTGATGATGAAGATGATGATGAAGATGACGTCGAATGGTATGTCGAAGACGAATATGATGAGTCGGCTCAAGTAACCGAAGATGAAGTCGAAATAAGCACCGAAACTATTGTTGATGCAATTAACGAACTAGATTTTATGATTCAAAAACATGGCGCAGCAATTGGACTAGATGAAAAAGTAGTTTACGAATTTCATAACGTATTAAATAATATGTCTGAGGAAATCGAAGACGCTACTCGATATTAACTGATTTCTCTAGACTTTTCAATAGGTTACGTGTTATACTAAACGTATGATTACTGAAACATTTCCGTATCACGAGCTAAAACGGACCAAAGTGGACGGCAAGCGTTTATACGCAACAGAGACCGGCCCACTACCTTCAGTTACAACAATACTCGACAAAACTAAGCCGTTTGAAACAGTTCAAGCACTTAACGATTGGCGAAATAGAGTTGGACACACTGAAGCTGCTCGTATCACAAAAGAAGCAGCCAATGTTGGCACACTGATGCACAAGTATCTTGAGCATTGGCTGATTGACGACAAATGGGAATTGCCCGGCAACAACTTGGTTTATACAGTTGCTGACCGAATGGCAAAAACTGTTGTCGAGAATATCGAGGGCGACCTCGGCGCGGTTTGGGGAACAGAAGTTGGATTATACTATCCGGGATTGTACGCTGGTACAACTGACCTAGCTGGCGTTTGGAAAAACAAACCAGCTATTATGGACTTCAAGCAGACCAACAAACCAAAAAAGCGTGAATGGATTGAAGATTACTTTATGCAAGGTTCTGCATACGGAATGGCACACAACGAGCTGTTCGGTACAGAAATTGAAACTGTTGCAATCTTTATGTGTTCACGCAATTGTGAATTCCAGCTGTTTGAGATAACAGGTGATGAGTTCAAACACTACACGGAAAAATGGGCCAATCGAGTAGGTCAATTTTACCAACTTGATAAATAATCTACATGACAGAAAACAAGATGTACGCAATTAATGCGACAAAGTCACAAACTGTTGTGTCACAATTAATAAGTCAACACTTTTGAAACAGCTGAGCAATATCAGTCAGTTAAGAAATTTGTGGTTGCGTTCGTCGGACGAACGACTATCCGAATGGAGAGATTTTAGGTTAGGGTTGCAAGAGCTCTACGGGCAATATGACCCTGACAGCGACTGCAACGACGACATACTTTTGTCGTCATTAAGCGCAATTGACATGTGGTGGCAACACGCCCCACTTGTGAGTGTTGCAATTGATCCTTACAACTACAAATTCTGGCCTTCGGTATGGGAGATAGTCCACCAAGGCGAATGCTGCAAATATAGCAAAGGGCTAGCAATGGCATATACGATGTATTATATGGATCCAAACGCACACGTCACAGTTGAGCGCGTATATGACCAAACACACAATGATGAATATTTCATGGCCACCTTTAATGGACAGTATGGATTGAACACACCATACAGCCCGGTTCTTGATCTCAAAAGCGTTGACTCCATCATAAGCAAGGAGTCTCACTGTATTAGCAGTGAGTTCCTGAACATATAACAGGAGCGCCATATGAAAGACATAGACACGAAAGCCCTTATGGGCGAAGCGAAATTTTACGAAAGCTATTCACGCTGGAGCGATGAACATAGCAGATACGAGACTTGGGATGAGTCTGTATCACGTGTAATGAACATGCACAGAACATTTTATAAAGATAATATGGATGACGAACTGTCGTTGCTGATTGACGAAGCAGAAGCATTATACAAACTTAAATATGTATTGGGTGCGCAACGTGCACTTCAGTTTGGCGGCGATCAAGTGCTCAAGCACCAAATGCGCATGTACAATTGTACAAGTTCATATGCAGACCGAGCTGAGTTCTTTGGCGAACTATTTTATGTCCTTCTCTGCGGCGCTGGGGCAGGCTTTTCGGTTCAAAAACATCACGTTGCAAAGCTGCCTAAAATTACAGCACGTAAAGGCCAAGCTAAGATTCACGAAGTAGAAGACAGCATTGAAGGCTGGGCAAAAGCACTTGACGTATTGCTTTCAAGCTTTTTTGTAGATGGCGGTAAGCATCCAGAATATGCTGGACGTCGTATTTACTTTGACTTGTCTAAGGTTCGTCCAAAGGGCGCAATGATTAGCGGCGGCTTTAAGGCACCAGGACCCGAGCCACTACGTAAGGCACTTGATAAAATTGAGCATCTAGTTCAAGGTGCAGTATTAGCAAACAAACCACTTCTTTCACCTATTAACGTGTATGACATTTGTATGCATGCCGCGGACGCAGTGTTGGCAGGCGGCGTTCGTCGTTCAGCAACCATTTGTCTGTTTAGCCCAGACGACCAAGACATGATCGAAGCAAAGACTGGTAACTGGTTTGAAGACAATCCACAACGCGGCCGCTCAAATAACAGTGCTGTGATTGTGCGCAAAGAAGCAGACAGAGAGCAATTTGCTAACTTGATGAAAAGCATTCGTCAATACGGTGAGCCGGGCTTTGTGTTTACTGAAAGCACAGAACACACATACAATCCTTGTGTTGAAATCGGCAAGTACCCTGTCCTCAAAGTTGGCAACAAAAAGTTCAGCGGCTTCCAGGGCTGTAACCTAAGCGAAATTAATGGTAGCAAATGTACAACAAAGGAAGAGTTCTTTCGTGCATGTCGCGTTGGTGCAATCCTAGGTACACTACAAGCAGGTTACACTGACTTTAAATTCCTAAGCGACATCAGCAAGAAGATCTTCGACCGCGAAGCACTGATCGGCGTAAGCGTAACAGGATGGATGAACTCACCGGACGTATTGTTTAATGAAGAAACATTGCGTGAAGGTGCTGCAATTGTACGCAAAGTTAATCGTCAAGTTGCAAAGTTGATTGGAATCAACCCAGCAGCAAGAACAACATGTGTGAAGCCAAGCGGCAACGCAAGTGTTCTACTAGGCACATCTAGCGGTATCCACGGCGACCACAGCCCACGTTACTTGCGCAATGTACAGATGAACAAAGATCAAGAAGTTGCACAGTTGATTAAGGATGCAAATCCTTACATGGTTGAAGACAGTGTTTGGTCAAACAGCAACACTGACTATGTGATTAGCTTTCCATGTCTTGCACCTAAGGGTTCATTGTTTAAGAGCGAACTGTATGGTGTCAAACTATTGGAACGAGTTAAGTTGGTACAGAACAGCTGGGTTGAAGCAGGCACAGATGAAAGCTTGTGTGTCGATCCAACAGTGCGTCACAACGTATCAAACACAGTTCAAGTTGCGCCCGATAGTTGGGCAGAAGTTGAAGAATACTTGTTTGAAAATCGTGACAGCTTTGCAGGCATTAGTTTCTTGGCCACATCGGGCGACAAGGACTTTAACCAAGCACCGTTTACAGAAGTGCTAGACGAGAATCAACTTGTAGACAAGTATGGCCGCGCAGCATTCTTTGCAAGTGGATTGATTGTAGAATCCACAAAGGGATTTAACGACTTGTGGGCAGCAACGTATACAGCACAGTATACTGAAAAAGATCAGTTTGGTGAGCAAAAAGACTTGGGCGCAGATTGGATTCGGCGATTCAAGAACTTTGCTGAAAACTACTTTGACGGAGACGAAAAGCAAGCTGAATATTGCTTGAAGGACGTTTACCTGTTACACAAGTGGACAAAGATCCAACAAAACATGTCCTATATTGACTTCAAGAATGGATTGGCAAAGCGCAACTATATTGACATCAATACAACAGGTGCAGTTGCTTGTGCAGCAGGAGCATGTGAGATCTAAATGATCAACTATAAAAGAGGCGATGTAACCAAGGCAACAGAGCAAGTGGTTACACATGGAGTAAATTGCACTGGCCATTTCGGAAGCGGAGTGGCTGGTGCAATCAAACGCAATCATCCATATGTGCGTGAACAGTATCTCAGTTTGAAAGAACACATACTAGGCACATGTCAGTTTGTTGAATACAATGACCAAATATGGGTGAACGCGCATACACAACAAGATAAAGGGTACGATGGTAAGCAGTATGCAGATCTTAATGCAGTTGCTTATTGTTTGGTTGAGATCGACAATTACATGCGAGAAAACAACCTACTCACTATTGCTATGCCAAAAATTGGAACAGGGCTGGGCGGTCTACGTTGGCCCGATGTTGAAGTTTTAATTGAAGGCATACTAGAAGACTACGAAGTTACAATTTATGAATGGGATGAATAACATGACAAACACAGTCGTATGGACTAAAAATGGGTGTCCATATTGCGACATGGCAAAAAGCTTGCTGAAAAGCAGCGGCATTGCATTTGAAGAACGCAATATTCAAGAAGAAGAATGGACACGCGAGCAACTATTAGAAGCTGTACCAAACGCAAAGACAGTGCCGCAAATCTTTATGCACGGCACATATGTCGGCGGATACACAGAGCTACAAAAATACTATGAGGACCATAATATGTATGGCGGAAATGAAGGACTATAATGATTAAAGAACCGAAGAAATTTAAGACAGGTGACATCGTCACACTCAAAATGGCAACAGGCGAAGAAGTAATTGGATACTTTACTGATGACAATGGCACTGATGTAATCTTGCGTAAGCCAGTTGTGCCAGTTCCAACAGGACAAGGACAAATGGGACTTGCTCCGTTCATTATGTCTAGCTCATATCTAGACGATGGCGAAAGTTTGGAATTCTCAAGAGCACACATTGTTACCTCAGCAAAAACAAGCAAGCAATTTGCTGATGTTTACACACAGCAAGTAAGCGGACTTGATTTATCAACAACCTCGAAACCCGGGCTTATTATTTGATAAATACTCCTATATAGGAGACAGATGTGAGCACTCCAGTTCATCGTAATACCGACTCTCGTAACTGTGGTGCAAAAACAACAGTTGTCGGACAAAGCAACGTATTTGTAAACAACCTACTTGCCAGTGTGCAAGGAGACAAAAACACTCATGGTGGCGGAGCCCTCAAAGCAACTGTTAATGATGGCACGGTATTTGTAAACAACAAAAAGGTTGTGCTTAAAGGCAGCGCAGCAAGCCCGGACTCATTGTGTCCTCCGCGTGGCGGATCACATTGTAATCCCAAAAGCGTAGGCGCAAGCCCAAATGTTTTTGCTTGTGGTGGTAGTGCAGGCGGCGCAGGAGGCGGAGGAGGGTTTCAAGACGAAGAGCCTGATCCGACTGGTAGCGAGCTTTATCCTGATCCTAATGCAGCTGACCTTGATGCAGAAGAAGCAGGTGTGCGCAGCAATGCACAAGATCCAAGCGCTGACGGCAGCACTAATACAGGCGAAGTGGGCGCACCGGCAGCAGATGTGCAATCGCGTGAGCAACAAGCGATGCAGTATTATATTGACCGAGGATATACTCCTGAACAGGCAGCTGGTATTGTTGGTAACCTAACAAACGAAAGCGGATTGAATCCAAGCATAGTCAATCCTAATGACGCGGGCCCGGGTCGCGACAGTGAAGGAATTGCACAATGGAACCGAGAGCGCCTCACTAACTTGCAAGGTTTTGCAGCAGACCGTGGCACAAGCTATCAAGATTTTGAAACACAGTTGGCATTTGTTGATCATGAAATGCGTGGTACAGGTAACTTTGGCGGCGGCAGTGAGCGAGCTGCCTATAACCGATTGGTAGCAACAAATGACCCGACTAACGCGGCGGTAGCATTTAGTAAATACGAACGGTATGAAGGACACGAACTCAACTTACAAGGCGCTGAAACGCAGAAACGAGCCCGAGACGCGGTTCGAATTTTAGGAAACACATAATGGCATTTACAGACTTTCCGAACGGACTTAGCAGCGCGGCTGATTACCTCAATACACAACACCACATTCGCGCAGACTTGCAAACCAGCGTAGCTGACATATCCAGCTTGGTGGTTGGTGTGCAATATGAGAATTCACTCAAAGAAATCATATGCAGCTTGTTGGCAGGACGCGGCATCAAGCTACCTAATATCCAAATCTGTATCAGTCTCAACATTGCTGAACTGCTGGGACTAGGTGGATTACAATCTGCACTTCGCAATGCTCTGACATCACTTAGCGGCGCAATGGATAGATTTCTTGACCATATGCGAATTGATGAGGTGTTAGGACGACTAAACAATGTATTGGCTGAAGCAGCTAATATTGCAAACATGATTAACTTTTGTTCGTCACCGATCAATCCTGTTGCTATCCCAAACATGCTTGAACAGTCTATGCAAAGTTTCCTAGGCGCAGGCAAAGGTATTTTGGATGGTATTGGTTCTCTTATTCCGGGCGAAATTGGCGGCTGTTTGATACCAGGACAATTTAATACAGGCTTGTTTAGTGGCGGACTACTAGGTCGCATTTCAGACAATTTTGCCGCAGTTTCAGCAGGCACAGCAACCGATGCCTTTATCGACAGTTGCGTAGCTGATGTAAACCAATTAGTCAACCAAATTGACACATTGATAGAAGCAGAGAACAATGTGTCAGGAACATACGACAATGGCGGAAGCGACTTTATTGTAACACCGCGCGACGTGAATCCAGACATGGGTGTACTACACAACGCAGTTGCAGCAGGTATCCAAGGCAACACCAACATTGCTTCACAGCTTAAAGGACTTTACGATCCGCTCAAGAGCTATCCTGTTGTCGACAATGACGGCAATCCTTGCAACAACATATTTGAAAAGATCCTAGAGCCCGAACTCATCAAGCTGTTGCAACAACAGTCTAATCCGACCCCAGAGGTTTCAGAGCAACAGCCAGTCTACAACTATTGTGGCCAAGTTGTAGGATTCACCAAAGTTGTAGCACAGAAACCTGCAGACGCTAGTGTTGGCTTGGTACCTGGAGAAATTACTCAACCTGGATTTAATGCAGGCGGACTAAACACTGACTTGAGCGATGATGCAGATGAGGAAGGCACAGGCGGCACAACAATCAACAACACCACAGTCGTTAATAACCTAGATGATCCTAATGTACTTTCTGCAACCATCATCACAAGCGATGCAACGGACGTGGTTGCTCTTACTACCGACGCGTTACCTACTGACAGCTCGTGGTTCTTTACAATGAACGCAACAGCAAAGAGAACTGACGTAGCTGGTGCAGTAGGTAGCATCAAGATTGAAGGACTAGCTGACAACAGCGCAGGAGTCTACACTGTATTTGTCGATCCAGCCAACAAAACAACGTTTAATATGGGCGCAGCAACAGGCATTGACGTTGAAGTAACAACAAATGGAACTGATGTTGAAGTCATCATTACTGGTGTAACAGGCCAGCCTTTTAAGTGGGCAATTCGCTTAGAATTCCACGAAGTGCAATAAAAATAGATTTCATGGTTGACAAGTAAAGTATCTCACATTATAGTGCATGTAAGAAACCGTTAATAGTGTGTAAGCAATGACACACGAGTAAGGAAACGTTATGCGTTCAAAACTATGTGAAGATGGCAAACGCCGCATTTTGGCTAAGGTAGAGGTTCCAGTAGACACTGACCAAATTTCTACGTTTGCATTAGTACATCCGTCATTCAATCAAGTTCCGGATCCGATGAACCGATTCGAAAACCTCAACAAGCGACAAGTTTATAATTTGGCAAAAGAAACTATCCGATTGTATGGCATTGACGCACCGTTTGAAATGGTTGGCATTAACTGGTCAGCTGCACAGATTGCACGAGCAAAAGTGCACATCACAACACTCTTTCCGGAGGTCGACTAATGGCTGATAAATTTACAATCCTAATTGAAAAAGCACTGTCGTCAAACAGCGACGCTGAAAAGCTTGCTTGTTTGAAGCAAGCACAACGGATTTATGGTAACCAAGGCACCGCAGTAATGCCGCGCAATGTTGCACAACCAACACCCGCAAAAGCAGAAGAGCCCACAGTAACTTTGAAACGACACATTGAAGTTATTAATGAAATCGAAGGCTACAAAGACAATTTGTCAAAAGATAACAATCGTCTTACGCTTGAAAACACTGCACTGCGCACTGAAATGCTTAAAACCAACAACGCTGCTGATGCAGAAGTTCTTGATGCAGCAAACAAAAAGATTCGCAATGCACGAGCAGTCACAGTAGCTGTTGCTGTAATTTTTGTCGTAGCACTTGTTCTACTTTAAGGAACATGTTATGAGAACTGATGAACGCGCAGGACAAGCTGCAAAGCACACATTGAAAACTTTGCAAGAAAAGGTGCAACGCGAAGCAATGATGGACCGCGAAGGCGGATACAATTTTATGTCTCCGGAACAGCGCCGTATTACCAACATTGAAATTGACCTCCTTAAGAGAGTATGTGGTACAGAAAATGCTTAACCCCGGTGACACATATACCCCCGAAGTGCCCGTACGCCCATCTAGTGCACATTCGATTCCGTCTAATCGTAAGTACCGCGCAGTTGTACTTGAAGATGCAACAGACATGGTGCACGAGGTCAGATATTTTGATTCATATTCTTCAGCACATATGTTTACATTGGACTGCGATAGTCTTTACAATTACCCGCAAGACGTGTACTTTGTAGAGCGTTCAACAGATAATGGCACAACTTGGCAGATTTACAACGCAGATGAATTTATTAATGGCACTCCAGCTTGGGTTGTGCTACGGGGCATAGAATGAGCGGATATCATCTTTTTATAGACGACGAACGCGATCCGCCACGCGACGGAAACATTTGGCATGTTGCACGAGATTGGGAAGATGTGATGATGTCACTTCGTATCCATGGCATGCCAACCTTTATTAGCTTTGATCATGATTTAGGACAAGACAAGCACACGGGACATGATATTGCCAAGTTCCTAGTAGAGCTAGACATGAATGCTATGGCCGAGAACGAAAGCGACTTTGCATTGCCCACGAACTTTGACTTTTATGTGCACTCACAAAATCCAGTCGGACGTGACAACATTGAAGGCATCCTGCGAAGCTACATGAAACACAAACAGAACGAGGCACTATAATGTCACTCTACATTATTGCTTTTTTGATCCCTGCGTTGGTTTGGATTGTGATTGCTAAACTTTTCCTAAATTATAACTTTAGCATTGGTGAGGTCATTGTTCAAATAGTCATAACATTGATCTTTATATCTGGTTTGTTTGCAGCAGGCAGTTACAGTCAAACAGTTGATGTGATGTTTGTGAATGGTGCAGTTGAACGTTTAGAGCCCCGCAAGCGAGATTGTCCTTGGGGCTGGAACGATTACACGGATTCGCACTGTACTAAATACCACACGCGCAGGGTGCCCGATGGTGAAACTTGTACAGGCACAGGCAAAGATCGTACATGCCGAACCAACTACAAAACACAGTACAACTATTATTATGATTGGGAACGTCGATATTATGCACACTCTGATATTGATACGTTTGAAATCAAGCGTGTTGACGACCAAGGGGTAAACACACCTCCACGCTTTGCTCAAATTGAGATTGGCGATCCAGTTACAATGCAACAGTCATTTACCAACTACATCCGTGGAGCGAGTGCAAGCTTGTTTTTAGATGAGCCGCAAGGGGATGATGTAGTGGTTGCATATCCAAAAGTGCATGACTATTACAAAGCAAACCGCGTGATTGTACAAGGTGTACCATTTGACAGTGGCGTGTGGCGTGATTGGAATGAGGACTTGATGAAGGTCAACACAGCCGTAGCCAAAACAGGCGCCAACGTGATTGTAGTAATTACCAACAGCAACCCAAGCTTTGCTGACATGCTTGCAAGGGCCTGGGAAGCGCACAACATTAACGACGTTGTGGTTACAATTGGAACAGATGGCAGCAATGTCAAATGGGCCGATGTGACTAGCTGGAGCAAAAACAAAATGGTTGAGATTGAAATCCGCGACGGCATTTTAGATGCAGGAACACTTGACCATGTAGCTATTGATGCTATTATTGAGAATGCAGTAGCCGATCACTTTGAATTGCAGTCCATGGACGAATTCGAATACTTGGCTGCAGAAATTATACCACCAACGCCGGTGTTGTATCTAGCTTGGATCTTCTTGCTATTGGCCACACCTACAATCACATACGTCTTTAACAAATACGACGTTATTAAATAAAGGAAACGAACGAAATGAAAGCACTTATTGGAATCAGCGTAGCAGTAGTAGGATTGGTTGCATTTGTTGCATTCAGCTACATCAGCGCACACAACACAGCGAACTCGATGGAAAACAGCATTGAAGCAAGCTGGACAGACAACAAAAACGTTTTGGCCAATTACAGCAACAAGATTGCAGAAGCTGCACAGATTCCAGCTATGCAACGCGATGACTTGACAGAAGTTGTAACGGCTGCACTTGATGCACGTTACGGCGAAGATGGGTCACAAGCAATGATGCAGTGGATCCAGGAACAGAACCCAAACATCGACAGCGCAGTTTACACACAGTTGCAGCGCATGATTGAAGCAGGTCGCGATGAATTTGCAAGCGCACAGACACGCCTTATTGATCGCAAACGCGCATACGACACAGCACTTGGCAGCTTTTGGCAGGGCAAGATGATGGCGTCGGCAGGTTATCCAAAAATTGAATTGGACGACTTCAACATTGTAACCAACGTGCGCACTGAAGGTGCATTTGAAACAGGCGTCGAGGAGCCGATGACACTGCGTCCGTAACACTTATACAACACTTGAACAATGAGACGTCTTGGTTATTGTAGACTAAGACGTCTTCATATATAAAGTAAGTATAACAAAATACGGAGCAGGCATGAAGCGTTTTATACTTTCACTAGCATTTGGTGCACTGGCATCGGCAGCAACAGCACAACCGTTGCAACTAACAGTGACTCCGGCAGCAGAAGAAATGCAAAGCGCACAAGATGAACTGCGTTGCCTTGCACGAAACATATACTTTGAAGGTCGCAATCAAAACGACCGCGCTATGGCAGCAATTGGGCAAGTTACAATTAATAGGCAACTAAGCCCAAACTTTCCAGATACAATCTGTGGCGTAGTGCGCCAAGGGCCGCTAGACGGTTCCAAAATATCAAAGCACCGTTGCCAGTTTAGTTGGTACTGTGATGGCAAAGAAGACATTGCACCAGTTAACCAAGATTACGCAGAAGTTGAAGCTTGGGATCGTGCGCAAGGGATTGCGTATTATGTCTATTACATAGCTGATCACGATATTACAGCTGGCAGCACATATTACCATGCAAACTATGTCGATCCTTATTGGAACGCTAGCATGGAATTGGTAGCTGAAGTTGGAAGCCATTTGTTCTACGTAGACTAACACAACTATTCCTTGTATTACCTTAAATGCATCCGCAGCATAAATATAGTTATAATAATAACAAGTTGAGGTATGCATGAACGAATATAAATGTCGCTTAATGAAAATAGTAGATGGCAATACAGTAGAAGCAGATATTGAGCTTGAGTTCGACATCTGGACCAAGCAAAAGATCAGACTGTATGGCGTCGACGCAACAAATTCACAAACAGGTGGAGCCGAAGCCGTGCAAAAAGAAATTGCACTGTTAAAGCAGTGTATGCCGCGTGAATTCTTATTGCAAATTATGCCCAACAAGCGACCTCGTGCAGGCCGAGCGTTTGGCGTGTTACACAAGCTTGATCAGGACGGAAATCGCATAAATATAAATGATGAACTGATTGAGAATGGAGCGCAAGCTAAACAAACAAAATGAGATGGTTATTTGGTATATGGACGATTGCCGTTGCTCTAACGGTAAGTGTTGTCGCCGCATATTATTCAATTGTGGGCCTCACAGCACTTTTCGCTGCGGCCGTCATTCCAGTTATTATTATGGGTGCAGCACTTGAACTAGGCAAAGTTACCGCTGCGGTCTATTTGCACAGTTTTTGGCATGAAGCTGCAATTCTAACTAAAGTGTATCTTACATGCGCAATAGTTGTATTAATGTTTATCACCAGCATGGGCATCTTTGGATTCTTGAGCAAAGCCCATATTGAACAAGGTGCAAGCGGCGGAGAACTAACTGCCCGAATCGAACGTATGGAGTCAGATCTACTGCGTCAAGAACAAATCATCGAACGCGCCAACCTTGCAATCACAAACGTAGGCGCACAAGTAACCAGCGCTGATGTAGGAATTCAAGATCGCATTGAAGACCAAGAAAGACTGATTGCCTCAATCGAAGCTAGACTGGCACGTGACATTGCACTGCAAACAGATATAATCGAACAAGAACAACCATCAACCGGTCCCTTACAGCAGGAACTAACACTGATAGAACAGCGCCGCACCCAGCTTCAGCAAGCACAACAGAATGGCGATGTAAGGTCATTACAAGCGCTCGTTGGCGCCAATGTAGACGGTGTGTTAGGTCCTAGCACTCGTGCACAAATAACACAGTTTGAAACAGATTTAAATAATAGACGCAGTGACTTAATTGACAGGTTGACACAAGCACAAACCGCTGAGAACCCTGCAATTGATCAAGCACGGTTAGAGATCAGTCGTTTGCAAGCAGAAGCAAACGCTGAAATACAGCGTACACAGGACGCGATTAACACTTTTCGTAATCAACTTATTGATGTAACCACACAAGACAATAGCGGTGCGATTGCAGAACAAGAATTGGTTATACAAAATGCAAATACACAGATTGATCAGATCCTAAATGAAAAGTTTGACCTTGAGGCCAAGGTAAGGGCAATTGAAATTGAAGTCGGACCAGTCAAGTATATTGCAGAATTGATTTATGGTGAGACAAGTCCAGACTTGCTTGAAGAAGCAGTGCGTTGGGTCATCTTGATATTGGTGTTGGTATTTGATCCGCTAGCAGTTGTATTGATTTTGGCCGGCATAAGTATTATGCATACAACACCAACATCACCGCCGCGCAAAGAACCACCTGCACCACCAGCCCCTGTAATTGATCCAATTGCACCCGTAGTCGAAGACAAAAAGACAACATTGGCAACTGACTGGGTTCCAGGATTTATCGGCAACGATGTTCCAGAACCAACACAACCGATCAACAGTGTTATCGTTAACACACACAAAAAGAAAGAGACTTAATGCAGACCAAAAATACTGTCTATACTATCACACCACCCGACACTAGATTGTCAGCACGTGGTCCGAGCATATTGTTGCTAGGAATACCGTTTGAAGATGCAGATCCGTTTGTTAAGATTTTTGACAAGCTGTTGCCAGTAATTGAATTAACCTTTTATGTAAGCAAAGAAAAAATAACAGACGAAAACTTGGCTTGGTACAGAGCAGCATCAGGATTGTCAAGTTCAATCTTTATCGATGTCGATAATGCTACAACTGAAGAAGTATTTCTTGCCATGCAAGCAGAAACTGACGACTCCAAGACTGTATTTTGGATTGCGCAACAACACACCAACATCCACTTAGAAAAGCTACTAAACAGCTTTCAGTATCAAGTGTTTGACGGGCCCGAAGAATTAGAACGGTTTTTAGAAGCCGAGTTCACAAAAACAAGTTGACAAGAGTCAATAAACTTAGTATAATAACAAAATAAGGATTACCCAAATTTCAATGAAGAAGCAAGACAGAATTTTATCTAACCATGATATTAGACATGACACAGTTCGTGTTGTAGAAGATGGCAACAGCGAAATTCTACCAATCAAAAACGCAATTGCACGAGCATTTAATGCAGGACTTGATCTTGTGTTGATTAACGAAGCAGCACAGCCTGTCATCTGTCATATTACAGATTTGAACAAGCATAAATACGAGATGTCGCAAAAAGCCAAAGCTAACGCCAAAGCCCAACGCGCAAGTCGTATTGTGATAAAGGAAGTGCAATTCAAACTCAATATCGACCAACATGATTTTGAGACCAAGTGCAAACGCATTGAAGCCTTTATTGAAAAGGGTAACATCGTTAAGCTTTTGATTCAATTCAAAGGACGCGAACGACAGCATTCGGACATGGGATTCGTTCTTGTTGACCGAGTGATTGAAGCGATAGACGAAATCACAGTTGACGGCACACCGCAGTTTAGTGGAAACCGTATCACTGCAATCTTAAAAGGAACGCCCAATGGCACCAAGAAATGAATATCCAAAACGCGAATATGGCCCGAAGGGTACCCGCGTTGAAGTACGAGACAACAACATCGGACAAGCAATGCGCCGTTTGAAGAAAATTCTTCAAACTGAAGGTGTGTTCAAAGAAATGCGCGACCGCACACATTTTGAAAAGCCTAGTATTACACGAGGCAAAGCAAAAGCGGCTGCAAAGAAACGCTGGGCGAAAGAACAAGCCAAGCGCAATGATATCTAGAAAGGTATCATTACAGTGAGGATGCCTACGAAGGGTCCTCTTAACATAAATCTTGCTTTATAAGGAGATAAAATATGAACAAGACAATCAATACACAAACTCTACCTGGATTTTTGAACGGACGTGGAATCGGATTCGAACGCATGTTTGATATGATCGACGAAGTTTCAGATCGCGTAACCACAAGCAGCGCAAAATATCCACCATACAACTTGGTGCAGGTATCTGATGATGACTTTGAGGTCGACCTTGCAGTTGCAGGTTTTACTCTTGAAGAAATGGAAATCACTCAGGATGGCAACAAACTGACTATTGCAGGCGAGCACATCGATCCACGCGGATCGTCAGTAACTTACCTACATCGTGGTATCAGTGCACGTGAATTCACTCGTGAATTTGTACTTGCTGAATATATGACAGTGGTCGGTGCAAAAATGAAAGATGGTATTTTGAATATCAAGCTACATCGTGACTTGCCCGAGGCGATGAAACCGCGTACAATCAAGATTAAATAACCAACCCATGCTGTGGCGGAAACGCCACAGCATCCAAATGAGGCACCAATGACTGACACAAAAGAAATCGAACGAGTTGATACCAAACTCAAGCCGCCACAAAAATGGGCGATCGTAATTCACAACGACGACATCACGCCGATGGAGTTTGTTGTGCATTTGCTTCAAAGCGTGTTTGGCATGCCTGCTGGCAAAAGTATTGAAGTGATGTTGCGTATTCACCAAGACGGCAAAGCTGCGGTCGGTGTATGGCCGTATGAAATTGCAAAAGACAAGTTTACTAAAGCTTGCAACTATGTCAACACATGCGGCGAAAATCTTAAAATCAGTCTGTCAGAGCAGTAGACATGCATTAAGTGCATGACGGGTCTGCACAAACAACAGTAGTTCTTCCACCATTTTCAGTGTAAATATTATTATGCAGGTGCAGCATTTTGCTGCATCCGCAAACATTGAAACATAGGAAGAACACAATGAAATTTTTTAAATCACTATTCCGCAACCGTTCACGTATACGGGAAGGAATCCGAGACTACGTTAACTCAGAATATCGGGCAGGCGACCGCCAAGCAGAATACGAACGTATGGTACGCGAGGCAGGTCTATAATGTTGAAAACAACTTTAATCAAACTCCGCGAATATTTCCGTCCAAAGACAGAAAGAGAATTGATCCACAATTGGCTGTCAGAGTCAACTGACTTGGTTGACTTGGAGCGTAGACAGCGCGACCTGACACACAACCGAGCGCCTTTCCAAATGCAGCACAACATGCGAGCAAAGGGGCATTACAACTAATGAAAACATTTTTTGAAAGATTAACTGTCCACTTTGAAACTGTAGGATATACACGAGCAGCAAATGAACTGCGCCGCCAAGGATATATTCAACAAGCATCTAAAATAGACGAGATGCGCAGACAACTAGGACGATAACATTGTCCTCTTTTTATAACACACCTTCTTTGTTTGATAAGTAATATTAACAAAGAAGGTGTTCTTATGAATTACAACAACAAAATTTTAATTGCGATGCCTGGTATGAAATCACGCATATTTGATCATTCCGTTATTTACATGCATACTGACAGCGACGACGGTACACTTGGATTTATCGTTAATGTGAAGATGGACTTTGATCAAGCGTCATCATGGAGTAACGATGTGTCTTGGCCATATCCAGATCGTGTACATTTAGGTGGACCAGTTGATCCGAGATTGGGATATATTGTACACAGCAATGATTACTCGACCCGCAGCACTTCACGACTAAATGATTACATCAGTTACACTGGTAGGACTGGTATTGTAACTGATGTTAAACGCGGCATTGGTCCGGATCAAGTTATGCTGCTAACTGGCTATTGTTCATGGCAACCCGGACAATTACAAGCTGAAATCGACCGCAATGAATGGTATGTTACTGACTTTGATGTTGACTACTTGTTTACTGACCTCGACAAATACGACACTTGGAAACATGCAATTGATATTGCAGCAACAAAAGAAACACGTAGGCTTCTCAACAGTATTGACATACTAGGCGACTGATGCTATAACACAGCATGAAAACAATTTATTATGAGGTCGAGATTCAATTCGACAATCCAGCACTGAAACTTGATGTCTATTCGGGATTAACTCAAAAAGAAGCTGACCGCATCATGTGTTACGCTCAGCTCAACAACAAGGTAAAAAGGGTTACAATATATGAACTCTCTGACATCGACTCCTGATTCAAGAATTGTGGAACGAACACTGCCATGGCAAGATTGGAACTGCATGATGCGGTTTTATGCTACTCAATTTGAAGATGTTATCGAGTGCTGTGACAAGACTGATACGTGGCAACCTCCCGGATCACAGCAGTACAGACAGCCAATTCCATATTGCTACCTACACGATAAAGATCGAAAAGACGTAATGTTTCTACTTGAAGTTCCTAACAACAGAGTTGAAATCGCTCCTTCTCTATTGTTGCTGGGACGAGCAAACACTGTTATTACATGGAAGCACGGGAAAGTCAGCATCATTAAAGACCGCGACGGCGCACACAGTTGGGCCACTACAAACGACGCCCGAAAACAAATTCTCCAAACTGATATCCACCTAATCACAAAGCAATTTAAGGTAAATAGTAGTCTATAACAAGGGAGATTGATTATGGAATACTTTACACTAGCATGGGCGTGGATTAAAGCACGTATTGCTGAACGTTCAACTTGGGACGGCACAGTAATTATCGGACTTGGAGTTGCAACTCTAGTCTTACAAGCGGTACTACCATATGTAGCATGGGCAGCAATTGCTTATGGCGCATGGACACTACTAAAAGCTGAAAGCTAACTTTAGACTTGACATTTATACATTTATAGTGTATAAATATACTTGCAACGTTGAAGCAATTCAACAACATAATCTGGACCCGGGGGCGGTACCCGGCGCCTCCACCAAAAGCACACATGGTCCACACCGCGAGGCTGGACGGCATGTGCAAACGTGTTAATCTCATGTGTGTTTTTGATGGGGGCGAAATAGGATCGACAGGTGTGTGAGGAAAGTGGAGTTGTCCCGATATAAGCTGGGTTAACGCGAATAAACTACTAATTGCAAACACTAATGCAAAGCCAGAAATGGCACTAGCAGCGTAAGCTGCGTGGGCTTACAGACTGCCTAGAAACAGAAAAGCTGCTTAGGTATGGGCTCCACCTTTAACGGGCCCACTTTAAATTATGATCAGTTCAAAAACATATAATCGCCTACAGCGCATCACCTTTCCATTAATCCTTGTATTAATGGTAGTCGGTATAGTATTCATGCTGATTTCGTAATGTCAAAAACTCCAGTAACAATTGTATTAGTAACCGGCGGCCGCGATTACGATGACATCGGAATAGTATTTGATTGCCTTACACAACTTGATGCACAGTTTGAGAGAATGATTGTGGTGCACGGTGATGCAGCGGGCGCGGACAGTCTAGCTTGCGAAGTCTGCAAGGAAGTTGGTATTGAACAAGTTAAAGTTCCAGCAGCATGGAATAAATACCACAAAGCAAGCGGACCGATACGAAATAAGCTAATGCTTGATTTACTTGGCGTAGACTTAGTTATGGCGTTCCCAGGCGGCGTTGGTACAGCTAATATGAAGATGCAAGCACATGAAAGAGAAATACCTGTAATGGAACCTAAGGATTTGTTACAGGGTTAGAAGGGGTGAGAGCCAGAAATAACTCCGCGATGGGCCAACGGTTAGCCCTCAACAACAGGAGAACACAATGACTATTAAATTTGCCGGAGGCTTCCTACCATACATCTACAAACTTGATCCTGAAGGATTTGTTAAAGGGGAACTAGGACGCCAACGTGGTCCTTTTGTTACTGTACAGAATGAAGACACAGCGTTGCTTATGCACGAAGAGCATCACATCAAACAATTTTACGTGACGTTTACTTTGGGCGCATTATTTCTTTGCTTGGGCTATTTCTATGCACTACCGATTCTTTACGTTGTTCCTGCCTTTATGGCTTCACTAGATTTTATTCCATACACTAGCTTTCGCAAAGAAGCTGCCGCATATGCAGTGTCGGTTGCACATGGACGCGATCTAGAATCAGCAGCAAGTGCACTCAGCCGCCATCGATATGCTCAAGGCGACAGAAGCGTTGCACGTGAAGCAATCCTAACTCGCTTTTTTGGATTGTTCTAAAGACAGATAAATAGAGTTATGACATATATATCCTACAGACCTTGGCAATGGTTTAAAAAAGAATCCATCACAGTAGAAGTTGAGACTCCAAAAAAGCCTTTTGCAACAGAATCACCGATGCCAAGTATTGTATTGATACATGGTGCTAATCAAACTAATACCTCGTTTGAATTTATTCGACATGCCCTGCCAGGGTTTCGATACATCAATATTGATTGGTCGGCTTACACTGACTTCCAAAGCAACCTATCTGAAATGGTTAGTGCTGTAAAAGGCACAGGTCCAGTTTATTTGGTTGGACACAGTATGGGCAGCATTTATGCAGCACACTTGTCTCAACATGTTGATTGTATTGGCGGCGCGTGTTTATCAGCACCCTGGGGTGGCAGCCGACATGCTGATTTGATCAAATACATTACACCAAACTATCCGCTGTACAAAGAAGTCGGTACAAGGTCTCCTATTCTCAAAGCTGCACGTGAAGTCAAGCTTCCGGGACGTTGGACAAACTACATCACCACAAAAGGTAATGTTCCGGGAATGGGACCAAACGATTGTGTACTGACAATTGAAAGCATGGAACAGAGAAGTGACTTGTTTACCAAGTACATCGATGCTACTCATTATGAAATACTGTTGAGCCCGACACTTATACACAGCCTAGGCAAAAACTACCTACGTGCATCAGAAAACAATATTGGGGCTTGACAAAGCTGAGTCGTTCGCTTATATTGTATATGTAAGCAACGGAGATATTGATATGCGCAGTTTTGAACTTATTAGTAATTTGCACAAAGACGCACGTGGAACACGTCCTACAGCAGATTGGATGGCAGCATTCGACGCACAAAACGAAGCTGAGAAAACAAACATGTTTGACTCGCTTTGTGAAGAACTTGACGCAACAATTGCAGACGACGCTGCACGACACGAAGCAGCAAGGGTTGCATTTGAATTGCGTATTAACGGCATGGCTGAAGACTACGCAGTCGACCAAGCAACAGCATTGCGTTGGGACATGGAAGGACATGATGTCCACCCACTATGCGCAATTGCAGCACATGGCACAATGGACCAAGAAGTTGAGTTTTACTTGTGGCAACAGGGACTAGCAAGTTCCGAGTTTGCAAAGTGGGTTGCAGTTGCACATATTGCATATAAGGATTTAGTAGAATGAAGTTTGTATTTTTCCGTCAAATTCGCATTTGGATTTTGTCAGCTAAGTTTGCAAGGCTGGCAACAGAACTGAAGCAGTATGGTTTAGCTGACGACGCAAAAAAGATAGCAGAGTTGGCAATGCTTGGCGCACTCTGCTTAGAGATGCTAACCGCTAACAAAGGCGAAGATATGCTGGCTGCACTTGACGAAGGCGATTGGGAACACCTTACTGAGATTGCACAAGGTCGGCACGCCAAGCGCATGGCTGATGCAGCGCGACTGAAGTAAAATGACTGCGCGGGTTTCCATAACAGAGCTGTTACACAACAACAGCATGGATTCAACAGATGTTGACGCTCTTGGTTATCCTTATGTCCCGCTTCGAGATAAGGATACATTACACGACGCGGCCAATTGGATATCAGAAACATTACACCACGATGACTTCGCATACAATAGTTTTGGATTTTGGTTCAACACTAAAGAAGACGCTATGTTATTCAAGTTAGTATGGGGATAAGACAAAATGGACGCGCTTCCAAATATCAAACAGTTTATAGACGAGAATGCATTGATGTCAGCTGCCGATCTGCATGATCTAGGCTATTTTGTTACATTCCTAAGAACAGTTCGTGATCAAAAAGATGCTAAAGCGTGGGCTGATTTGAATGTTAGTGAAACTGAGTATGTGAGTAATTCCTACGCATTTGTATTTCAACATGAAGAAGATGCGATGTTGTTCAAGTTAGCATGGGGATAGCAATGCAGTATGAGTTGTGGTTTGTACCGCTACGAGTCTGGGTTGAAAGAGAAAAGATACAATCAGGTGTCGACGCGATATTTGCAAAACAATTGGAAGCTGCTGGATTTATTGAAGTTAATCAGCAGTCGGGAACATGGGACAGAGTCCACAAGTGGCTTAAATCTCAAGATCCAGAAAGATTTCATTATACATGGACCGGCTCGAGATTTTGGTTTTCGAATGAGGAGTTAGCACATGATTTCGAACTTAGATACGGTTGACTGTCAATATGATTAAATGTGCACAATGCAACAACACCCATATCATTTCGGTTGACTATACAGGCTATCCGTTGTATTATTTTGGTGCAGGGCCAAACAACCCACAAGATGCCAAAGTGTATTTTTGTAACGCAACTTGCGCAAACAACTACAAACGCGCAGGTTGGCTCCGTTAAGTATCGCTTTCAATAGCCATACTTATCTACCCACATAAATAGAATAGAAGAAGATGCACTATCGAGGTGTGTCATATTCTCACTTATAATACCTACCAACAACAGGAAACAGAAATGAGTTAGAAAATGTTTAGCCAAGACCAAGTACAAGAAATTGTCGAGTTACTAGAAGGACTCGACACCAGCACAAAAATCTACTTTGGATGCGACAGTGTTCGCCTTCGTAAAAAAGGTAGATGGTTTGCAACATATGCAACAGTTATGATCATTCACATTAATGGTAAGAACGGTTGTCGTTTGTTTAGCAACCTCACAGTTGAACCAGATTATGATGCAAAGATCAGTCGTCCGCGTATGCGTATGATGAACGAAGTACGTAAAGTGTGCGAAGTTTACACACAGATGATTCCGTACATTGAAAACTTTGCAGAGCTGGTAGAAGGACCCGACGGTGAGATCACCGTTAAGGAATTTGGCATTGAAGTCCACCTTGACATCAATACAGATCCACAGCACGGTTCCAACTGCGCGGCAAAAGAAGCTGCTGGATATGTCTTGGCTATGACCAACCTAACAGAAGATCAAGTCAAGCTCAAGCCAGAAAGCTTTGCAGCTAGCTTTGGTGCAGACGCTGCGGCACACGGCCGCTTTGAACGTACATAACACTGATGGGTGGCTTTAGGGCCACCCACTAACGGAGAGGCTAACATGAAAGAAGGCGATGATGCTTTTACAAGAATGCAGAAACGACAACAGCAACGCAAGCGCTATCTATCATCGGTGCAGGCTGCAAAACACCAAATCGTAAAAACCAGATTAGGGACACCTATGTATAACGTCGGAACTACTAACACAAGGAACTCATCAATGGAATCCAACGATTTTTTATATCGTCCAAACAAAGAAGTATTTGACCAACTATTAGGTACAGCATTTCCAGAACTTAAAATAAAGAAACCAATGTCGTTTGCAAAGTGGATTGAAAATTACATCCGAAAAGCATATAATGACAACCTACGAGCATATGGATATGATGAACATGCACACCAGATTGAAATCAAATCTAGCGGTAGCCGAGCCCAAGGATACGCTGCATTAGCTGCGGTTGAAGCTGGATTCTTAAAGTTAGAACGACGGCCCATAGCCTGGAAGTTTCCAAAAAAGCTACGGTCGAAGTTTATTAGTTCTGGCCCTAAAGTAGAAAACACATTTGACATTAGCTCAGTTGAACCAACTGAGTTTATGGACTGGTTAGAACGCACTGAAGTTAGAGCAAATGAGTACCAAGTGTTTAATCGTTACAATGATGACATTTCTGTTGTATTCTTGAAAGACGAACACGCGACTGTGTTTAAGATGACATTCGCAGGAGACAATTAATGTCAGCTAGACCATCTACTAAAATCAAAGTTAACCGATTCGAACATCACACTGCTATAACACAACCTGATCTAATTATAGGTGACCAAGTTGGTGTTAGCATTCAAATAAGAAACAGCGAAGTGCCTGCACTTATCACAGCACTACAAGAATTGCAAAAAGACCAATACCGAGATTGGTAAATACATTGTGACTTGACACATGGAACCAGTTATGCTAGTATAAGCTTAACGACAATGTTACGGGGCCCGGACGGTAAGGGGCGGGATTGCAAATCCCAGGCATCGAAAGATAGCGAGTTCAACTCTCGCTCGTAACTCCATAACAAGGACACACAATGGAAATCTTTGACCAACTCTACGTAGGCATTAACCATAACCGCGAAGACATTACTGTTGCGCCGCTTGCATTTTTAACACCATATGAAGACACCGCAGCAGGTCGTAAACGACAAGACAGTGTGAAACAGTGGGCGTCCGGTGGATGGTGGCACGATAACACAGACCGGCAACCACCGCAATTTAAAACAGTTGCTAACAAGTGGCAAGAAGGTTTTCAGGTTGCAGGATTTGCTGTACGGGACACAACTGACAACAAGATGATCCGAGTATATGATCCGAATGGATATGAACTTGAGATTTCCGTAAACAACTTGGTTTCACTTATGCAACACTGCACAATTGAACAAGGCGATATCCAAGGCAAGTGTATTTGGGCACGTGAAGGCGCAAACAACTGGTTGGTACAAGAAGACACACCAGAAGCAAAGTCTGTAATCAAAGCCGGCGAAAAGCTTGAAGTACAGGTTGGTGATGTTGTAGTAGGTCCACACAAACGGCATTACATTTATATGGGACGCAAAGCTGTGCAACCAGTTGCAGCAATCGGTGCAGTTACCCGAGTTGAGAACAAGGACAAACGATGGGGGTTTGATCCAAAGTATATCAGCACAATGAAGCCCGAACGTGTTGCAACTGAAACAATGACTGGTGCATTGCCGCACGTATACTATTGTATTGTAGGCGACAGCTGGCAAACAGAAAAATTGATAACACGAGTAAAGCCGATGAAGATTTCAGCTAACCTCGGACCAAACGGATTCGAATATGATGAGAACACTGTATTCGATTTTGACAGTGGTAGATCTGTAGACGAGAACGGGGTGTTTGATTATGGAACACAATATAGCGGCCCAACTGCTAACTGGTGGATTAGAACATGTATGATGCGAGACGCACCGTTTACAGGTGATGATGTAGACATCGACAAAGTAATCGATCACATCCATAGCCAAAATATAAACGGTCCACTCGAAAAATAAAAAAAAGATGCAAAAAAGTGGTTGACACAGTGGTTTTAATAGCGTACTATGTTATTAAGATGATAAATAACTTGGCAAGCAAACAACATTGCTTGCCACACAACAAACTGAAAAAGAGAACGATGCAAACAATTATTCAACATATGTCCAGACTGTTAAAAACAGTGACGCTTGCCAGCAAGCAAGAGTGGTCGTTGAATTATGGCATTCAATCAATCCTAGGCGGAGCGGATCGCTTTGAGCCGATTATGGAGGGTAGACGAAGTTAAAGTGTAGAACATAACACATTAATTTTTGATACGCCCTCCAAGTTAACAGCTTAGGAGGTTTTTTTATGAACAGAGGAAAGAAAATGGAACGAGAACAAGACGAAGAAAACGAAGAGATTATGGCACGTTGGTCTAGCGGTTAGGACGCTGCACTTTCAATGCGGAGAACACGGGTTCGAATCCCGTACGTGCTACCAAACTAAGTTTTTACAAAATTTTGAAGATGCAAAGTTTTTTAAAAAAGTAGTTGACATTAAATTTAGATGTTGTTACTTACACGAAGTAGAATGCGGAACGCGACTGCAAGCACTACTATAAAAAGCTAAATGGGCGTGTCGGGGGATGTAACAAAAACCGGACTAGATTTTGATAGGTCTGAGAACTATCAAACGCGGGCTACCCAAACGACCCTGGGCGCATAGGACCGCGGAGGTGACTTTATGTCACTCATAAATATGGGGCACAATAATTAATAGAGAGATGTTTTTTGCTCTCCAATGGCCCCAAGGTGGTGGCAAACGGCTGTTAACCGTTGATTGATTGGTTCGATTCCAATTTGGAGAGCAAAGAACATTGCGGGTATGGTATAGGGGTTGTGCCTTAGCCTTCCAAGCTAAAGAGGTGGGTTCGAATCCCACTACCCGCTCCAAAATAATGCGCTTGTACCTAATCAGGGAATAGGCCCCGTTGTCTGCGGGAGAAGGCGGGTTCGAGTCCCGTCTAGCGCGCCAAGTTTGTTGCTATAGTGCTGATCGCCATGAGTTTGTAGCTGTCATGTTAATATGATTGAGACGGCTATAGCAACGATTGAATAATGGATGGGCAAGCCAATTGGTGGTGGCCGCTGTTTTGAAAGCAGTTAGGACTTCAAGTGTCGTGAGGGTTCGACTCCCTCTCCATCCGCCATTATAAAAGAATATGTGTTGCAGGCTGCCAAGGTGGCGCAGGGGATTGTAAATCCCTAGAGGGTTCCCTCATGCTAGGTTCGATTCCTAGGCAACACACCAAAGTTTGGAAGTTAAGCTGAAGGAGCAGCGCGGCCTTCACCGGGCTGGCCAGAATGATACAAGTAAGCAGGGATAGTGATCATAAGTCTGCGGAAAATTGATTTCGAATACGGATCGTTACCGTAGCTTTCAATTTGATACGAAATAGATGGGGCACGTCTATGGGGTAGCGGAGAGACCTTGCACGTCACTCGTCATAGGGTTCGATTCCCTAGTGCTCCACCAAATTACAGGAGGGTGGTCTTAACTGGACAAGATGC
>Ga0102810_1000078_pt1 | contig 28736 bp, 10 predicted proteins | sample ColrivemetaGS573_FD_84506 | JGI IMG/M metagenome (GOLD analysis project Ga0102810, IMG submission 84506) | Estuarine microbial communities from the Columbia River estuary - Ebb tide ETM metaG S.573 | ecosystem: Environmental > Aquatic > Marine > Intertidal zone > Estuary | place: USA: Columbia...
AATTTCACGACATTGATACTCCTGCATGAACGTTTCCTTGATAAACGTAGCTTCTTCGTAGCTAATCGGAATATCAAGTGTAACACGTAGGTACATTCGGTCTTTGATTAGTTCATCTTTTTCGTCGATGAGTTGACTAAGCTTTACTGTTCGGTACTTTGGACATAAATCCCAATCAATGTATTCTGGTTCAGCTTCGTTTTCACGGTCGAGTATCATCATTCCTCTGGCATCGTCCCATGCATCGGCATAGTTGTGCGGAAACGCATTACCAATGTAATGAACCTTGCCTTGTTTTTGTCTTTTATGGAAGTGTCCACTAAAAACATATTCTTGATTTTTAAAATGTTCAGATCTTAGTTCTCCGTGGTCGGGCATTTGCACCATTGCGTTCATATAGAAGCTTGGAAGCTCGAAGTGTCCAAACATATACTTTGCTTTAATCTTAGAAATGCCTTTCCACTCATCACCAACCAACCATGGAACAAGAACTACGTCTTCTTCTTCATAAATTTCGTTGACAACTGTGATACCTGGAATGTGTTTTGCAAATTCTGTTGACTTTACGTCACGTTTGTCTTTATAATAAAGATCGTGATTGCCGGCAAACATGTAAAACTTGTCAAATGCTGCACCAAGCTTTTCCAAACTGCGCAACCCGCTGTCTAATGTTGTAAGGTTGATGCTGTTTCTGTTGTGATTCCAGTCACCGCAAAAGATTCCAGTTTCACAACCGTTAGCTTTTGCGGTTTCGATAAACCAATCAACAAATTCGTCACAATCCTGGTTATGAACCTTAGAATTGCCTTTCATACCATAATGTAGGTCAGTAAAGACCGCTGCTTTTTTAAACAAACTTGTACTCCGTAATTAGTATTATTATAGTTTAAGTTGAAATAAAAGTCAACAACTATTTCTTATGATCGTCTTCGAATCTCTTCAATCCTACTTCATACTCGCCTTCGGCTTGACGAGTGTATGATGGGTTTAAGTCGTTCATCTCAAGTATGTCATCTCTAACACTTTGATTGCGCTTTTCTATGTTGATAACACGTACAAATGAGTTTGTGACTGCGGCTGTATAGTAAGCAAAGGGATTTTGACTTTTTGATTCGTCAAACTGCAAGCCGATCTGAGCTAATTGTAAGATTGCTTGGCCCTTCATTTCATCATTATAAGTGTAACCTCTAACGTTACCGCGTGTTGCATAGCGATCACATAGTTTCATCCACATCATTGCTAGTTTGTTGGTTGCACGTCCATGTTCTTTGGAAAAATATCCATTTTCCATGCCGCCAACCCAATGACTCTTACCTACACATATAATTTCGTCATCGTCGTTGAACTTAAAGTGCTGGTATGGAGGAAAATTGAGTTTAATCTTGGTATCTGCAACTGTTTTTGGATTTTTCTTACGACCGGGTTCTTCAGGTATGTGATCAAATGTCATAATTCTAAATATTAGGTCTGTTTTTTCTATTTGCTTGTAATCATACTCGCAATCAGCTTGCTTAACTTTCTCTCCAGCTAACTTTCTGCGTTCATATTCTTCTGAACCGATCTTTTTAGCTTTGTTACGCTTTGCCTCTGCAATAGTTCTGATATTAATCTTATCAACTGTTGGTAAAATTATGTCATAGTTGGCATATGCTGGTTCAACAAAGCTCGAGTATGTAGCTTTTGATTTTTGAATTTCTAGTAGCATGTCCTTGTTGTTTAAGTAGTTAACTCTTTTGGCCATTTTTTCTCCGTTTCACTTATTATAATAATATACATAGTTAATTTTGTCAACTAAATACTAATAGGAGTAAATCAAAATGCCAATAAATGGAGTTAATCAATTCTTACAAACAGTAACAAGTACAGCCGGGCAAGTAAACCGAGTTCTTGGTGCTGGACAAAATGTTCTAAATGCGTTTGGCGGCCTTGGAAGTGCCCTTGGAATTTCTAGCCTAGCGAGACTAGGTAACCTTCCAGTAGGTGCCGAAGAAACTTATGAAAACTACTCTCCGGGTAGTTGCACTGCAGGATCAGAATCTCTTGGTAACGATTGGAGGGTAAGAATTCATCTTCCTACAAACGTTAGCACCTTTATGAACTCTCCAATTTTACAACCTTTGTACGAATCAAATAACAGCATGGTGTTTCCTACAACTCCCCAAATTCTTGTAACACACTCTGCTAATTACAATAACTTACAACCTACACATACTAATTATGCCTTTCCGATATACGAAAGTAGCAGTGTTGAAGACATTACAATTACTGCTGAGTTTCCTGTCGAAAATGAAGTTGACGGAAGATATTGGATATCAGCAGTACACTTCATGCGAAGTGCAACAAAGATGTTTTATGGAAACAGTAGCTATCAAGGTGCTCCGCCACCTCTTGTTAAACTTAGTGGATACGGTGATTTTGTTTTTAACAAAATGCCCTGTGTTATTAAATTGTTTACACTTGACTTACCGGATAGCGTAGATTACATACAGGTTCCAATTTCTGATACTTTAGATTTAGCTCAAACACCAGAATTAAAAAGAGTTGATGTACCTGGCGGTTATTCGTATGTTCCGACACTAAGTCGTTTGAACATTACAGTATCGCCTGCATACAGTAGAGATACTGTGCGCAGATTTAGCCTTGATTCGTATGTACAAGGCGGATACATTGGCGGCGGACAAGGAATCGTATAATGGCAGCACGATATAACAAAGCAAGTCCGTGGGGATCGACAAAAGTTAACAGAGGTGGATATTTAGATTTCTGGCAGAAGCGATTTATACCAGCTGACCCGTCGGATATTTTTTATGAGATTGCACCACAATATACTTACAGACCCGATTTGCTTGCGTTTGACTTATACGGAACACCGAAACTTTGGTGGGTATTTACAGAACGCAATAACGAAGTACTAAAAGATCCAATTTTTGATTTTGTACCTGGAACACAAATATATTTGCCAAAGAAATCTACTCTCTCAACATTATTAGGAGTCTAATATGGCATTACTAAAGAATCCGTTGAATGAATTTGCAACGCACAACTATTCGTGGGCTTTGAGCGCAATGTATCCTGGTGAAGTTAATCAACCAGAAGAATACATCGGAACACTTGGTAAACTTCTAGTTGCACGTTCCGGCGGTGTTGGAAATGCTAAAGGAACAACAACAGAAGCAGAAGAAAAAGTTAATTCAAATGTTGAATTCTTTATTGATGATGTAAGAATATCAACAACAGTTACGCCAAACGAAGCTGCAACACTTTCGAACTTTGCTACTTTAGAATTTAAAGTGACTGAACCGTATAGCCTTGGATTATTTTTGCAAACACTTGCTCTTGCAGCTAATAAAGCAGGATTTAGTAATTATACACAAGCCCCCTTTTTGCTAACTGTAAGTTTTAAAGGGTTTAAAGACGACGGATCATATGAAGAAGTTTCAAGAAAAAACTTTGTTATACAAATTGCAACTGTTACATTTACTGCTGATGGTAGTGGATCTGTTTACGATATAAGAGCTACATATTATTCTCAAACTGGATTGTCATTAGCGTATCAAGGTATACAGCACGATATTAGTATTACTGGAGAAACAGTTGCTGAAGTTTTAAGTTTTGGAGAAAACAGTCTTGCAACTGCACTTAATAGACAACAAATCTTGCAAGAAACAAACAATTTTAAAATAGTAAGAGACGAATTTCAAATTACATTTCCATTTGACATTGCACCAGACAGTGACATTAATGGCGGCAACGGATTCTTTGGTAGTGCGTTAAGGTCTATACAAAGTAGCTTAGATAGAGTAAACAACACAATTGAAGCAATTGGAGCAGTTGGAACTTCCTTGGGCAATTTTGGCGATGTATTAAGCGACATTGGTAGAGTTGGTATCGGAAATGGCCTAAACCAGAATAATTTTACTACGCCAGGAGTAGGTGTTAATTCTACGTTAGAAACAATTGGAAATGCAATTACTGATCTTGCAACATCAATATCAACTTCGGGTATAAATCAAATTGCCAATGAAATTGGAACAAGTCCAATTATTGATAGTTTTAACGAATCAGGAGATGTTCCGTTTGCAGATGAAAATTTAACTTGGGATCCTAATGAAGAAGTTTATACTAGAGGAAGTATGTCAATTGATCCAGCTAACAGAACTTTTCATTTTCCTCAAGGAACTACAATTGAACAAATAGTTGAAACTGTTGTATTAACCTCAAGATGGGGACAACAGTTTTTAACAAGACCGGTTGACCAAACAGGTATGCGTCCTTGGTTTAGAATTAAACCTAAACTTTATATTTTATCACTTGCTGAAATGCAATCTGCAGGCCGCCCAGCATATAGATTTGTCTATGAAGTATACCCTTATTTTATACATCAGTCAACTGTTTCGTTGCCGTCTGTTAATACTAATTTAGATTATGCTATTGACGATGCAGTAAAAGCATACAATTATATGTACACTGGTGAAAACAGAGATATTATTAACTTTGAAATGGAATTTCAAACCTCATACTTTATGGGAGCGGCGGCAGATGCCAACCAATCGACACCCGAAGAATGGAGATCTCAGGGCGGCACGGCGTTTGCTGAACCCGACAGACCAGCTGTTGCAACTCCGACAGCCGGAAGTTCTGAACTACAACAAACACTAGGATCAATAAGATCAACGATTGAAAGAGTTACTGAACTTTATCGTGCAGCAGGCGGCACGTTTATTGATAATGATAGAACAAGAATAGCACAAAGATTTAGAAATTTGATTCTAAACAACCAAGCAGATTTAAATCGTCTTGATTTAACAATTTGGGGCGATCCGTATTATATTAATAATAGCGAATCAGGAAATTATGCAGCCTTGCCGTTAAGACCAAATATTAACGCAGACTTAGAAGCTGATTATTTGCGCGGCGAAGTTCACATTTTACTAAAATTTAATACTCCGGCTGATTTTAATAACGATTTGTTGTTATCGGATCCAGCTGATCAATTTACCGGCGTTTATAAAGTACATGCTATTGAACATAACTTTAGTGGCGGAAAATTTACACAGATGTTAATCACTAACCGTGTGCTGAATCAAAAGCCCGGCGACATTGATAAATTAAAAAGAATAGTCGATGCATTCTTTAATGCACTCGGGTCGATTTCTAACTTTGCATCAGTTGTAGGCGCCGACGATGTAGCTGCCGGCGTTGATAACTTTATGCAAGAACTCGGCCCAACTGCGGACCAGTTTCTTGGATTAGCACAAATTGGATCAAACATTCAGGATATTGTTACAGGCGATTATCAAACACTTGGAGACAAGTTAATTGGGCTTGAAGGTTTTTTTGATCAAGTACAACAATTAGAAACACAATACAGAAGTACAATACAATCTCTTGGAAACATTGATTTTAATCCTGATACATTACCTCAGAATAGTAGGATCAATCCCGGTAGTAACGTGCCACCAACAATTAACCGAAACGGCTCAGGGCCATCTTAAAGGAACAAACAATAAATGGCAAGACAAGAACATCAAAGACCAGTTGATTCTGCATTACCCGGAGGAAGCTCTGGCCCATTTTTAGCAAGAGTACTAAGTCACCTTGATAACAGATTTATGGGTTCTTTAAAAGTACAAATTTTAAGAGTTAACAGTGCAGGAACGTACGATCTTACTGATCGTACAATGACTGCATATTATGCATCACCATTTTATGGTTCGACAAGTCACCGCTCTGTAGGCAATACAGATGATTATCAGAATACACAACAAACATACGGTATGTGGTTTGTTCCTCCTGACCCGGACACTACTGTTCTTGTAACAATGGTCGAAGGTAGATCGGATATTTGTTTTTGGTTTGCGTGTGTACCAGACGATTATATGAACTTTATGATTCCTGATGGCCGCCCATCTACTACATTATCTTCGAGTGGCAGCGGCGGACAGAATGGACGCCGATTACCAGTTGGCGAATATAATAAAAGAATTGTAAATCCTCAAGGAAATAACCAGCCTACAAGTTATCCAAAACCAGTTAATACAGATTTTGTTAACACCTTAACTGAAGAAGGATTGTTAGAAGATGATCACAGAGGTTTAACAAGTTCGAGTGCGAGAAGAGAATTACCAAGTGCAGTTTACGGTGTAAACACACCCGGACCGCTTGATAAAAGACCATCTGCTCCAAGGGCACCTCGTGGACCAAGCGACGACCAAGCAAACATTCCACGTAGCCGATTAGGTGGCCACAGCCTTGTAATGGATGACGGTGATGATAAACTTCTAAGAAGGTTTGCAGCAAGTGAAGGCGGACCGGAATATATTGATATTGAAAATGGCGACGGCGAGATTCCAGTAGGTGCAGAAACACGTCCAGCAAATGAACTGTTTAGAATTCGTACAAGAACCGGCCATCAAATACTTTTACATAATACTGAAGATTTAATTTATATTTCAAATGCAAGGGGAACGGCTTGGGTCGAACTTACATCAAATGGTAAAATTGATGTTTATGCACAAGATAGCATTAGTATGCATACCGAAGGTGAGTTTAACCTTACAGCTGATTCAAATATTAATTTAACATCAGGTGGAAATATTAACTTAAATTCTACAAGTAGCATTAAAAGTAGTGCTCGAAATATAGACACTACTGCCGGCGGTAGAATTGCGTTTAAAGCAGCAAGTGAATTTACTGCTTTAGCTGGCGATTACATGGCATTAAAAAGTAGTGCTGATCTTGGATTAACATCAGGAGCATCAAACGTTAATATTTCAGCTGGAAGTAATGTTGAACTTAATAGCGGATCTGATGTTAATATTATTTCTGATGGCGGCAAAGTTGCAGTATCAGCAAGCACTAGTTTTGATGCGAGTGCAGGTACCCAAATTGTAATGGGTGCTCCTGAAATACACGATTCTAGTGATAGTAGATTTATAGATGCAACCGAAATTAACTTGTTTGCATCTGCTGGAATATTTGTTACTGGTAACGGAACAATTGACCTATTAACTCCAACGTTAAAAATAGAAGGTAGTGGCACAGTTGATATCAGAACTGACGGCGCATTAACTGCATCATCTGGCGCAGCAACTACATTCCAAGCAGGCGCATTGTTTGAAGTAGGAAGTACTAACTTTAGTACATCGTCGTCGGCATTGTCATTTAACGGAGTAGGCAACTTTAGCAGTCCAATAAATGTTCCGATTGTAAACGCCGGTATAATGAATACTAGCAGACTTAATGCTGGCATTTCAAGAGCCAATCACGTATCAGGTAGCGGTTCAGGACCAAGTAGCGTTAGCTATTCTGCAAACGCGCCGGGCGACGCTGCAATAGCGTTGCCATCAGCAGAGGGTAACATTCCGGCACCTCCGGCAAAAACAGATCCTCCAGAACCAACTGAACCAAATCCAGCAGATATTGCTGCAAGAGTTCCAGAACACGAACCGTGGTTCCAACACGAAAACCTCGATCCGGCAGCATCTAATGTAAGGGCAGGAAACGGAAATGGTATAGATTCGTATAATTCGCCATTACAGGATACTTTCTTAAACATTGGTAGAAATGTAGGGCAAGGCACAGTTGCAACTCAACAGGTTGGAATTGCTGGACCAAATGCTGGTGTTGGTAATGATGACGGCGACGAAGGTGTTGATATTAATTATAACTATAATGATTACAATGACAATGTTGCTGAAGTAATTGGATTCTTTGAAAACAACGGATTTGAACCGTGGGTTGGCGCAGGCGTTGCTGGCGCACTACAATGGGAAGCAGGCCGCGGAATTAATCCTGGTGCTTATCTTGCACCAAATGATCGCTCTGGCGGATCGTATAACATTCCAGGAAACGGTGGATTAGGTGCAAGGGGAATTTGTCAATGGAGAGATTCAGGAAGACGACTAACTTTACTTGAAAGATATCTTGGAAAATCTATTCTAATCCAGCCCGAAACAAACCCAAATTCAGAAGGATATGAAAGAAACAGAAACGGTAGATTGCCTAACGTTACTTACAGTTCATTAGAATATGACAGAGGTGTAAGGGTTGCACCTGCTAATGCAACATTACAAGAACAGCTTGGCGGTATGCTTTGGGAAATGAACAATACTGAAGCAAGCACTTTACAAGCAATTAGAGCAGTAAATTCAGGAAGTGAATTGCAGAGAGCAAGACGTGTTGCTGAAATTATGAATGATGTATTCTTGAGATCACAAAATCCGTCAATTCCAGTAGTAGGAAATACCCGTGTTCCGGTTAAAACACTTAGAGCAAATTCAGCACAAGAAATTTGGGAAGCGTACATTAGTGGACGTTCGACAGCCCCTATTAATGATCCAAGCCAGTATCCTTCGCCGCCACCTGCTGAAGGACAGGATCCGGCTGCAAATTCTCGTCCTAGAAACCAAGCCGATCCAATTGATATGAGTGTTTCATCAAATGCTCCTAATGTTGTTACTGGTAGTGCTAATACACGACAGGGTCCTTTAAGACCTGCGTTTATTTCAGCACTTAATAGAGCCGCTGCCGAAACCGGTATTCATAGAATTACTGGCACTAGCTTTGGAAATGAACCGTTAAGAAGAATTAATACTTCAACTCAATTACCGATATCAAACTGGCGCACTTTCCCTTCAAGAGCAGTTGGCCCAGGTGCCGACATGTCAGGATCTGGAAATAGTTGGAGAAAGCTAAACCCAGCAAGTGGGCAGTTTGAATTTAGATCAAACGGCGCGAGTTGGAGAACTGGTACAGAAAGACACGATACTGGATTATGCATTGATGCATATCTTCAAATAAGCGTTAACGGCAATTATAGAAGTTTGTTACCAACTAATGAAGCAGATAGAAACAGAATTATTAACTTTATAGAAGCATTTGCCAAATATGGCGGCCGAGGCGTTGGCGTCGGCGGCGGCAATTCAACAATGGGTAATGGACTATTCCACCTTGATATGCTAGGTGGAGATAACGGATCTGGTTGGAATAGACAACCGGCAGCTTGGCCATACGGCGGACAAGCATATCCGAAATGGGCGGTTGACGCACTAATAGAGGGCATAAGAAATGGCTGAAGACGATAGTACAATAATTGTCCCAATTGATGATGATAGTTCACTTGGCGGAAGTACACAGCCTAGTTTTACTTCAGGCATTACTAATGCACTCGGTGCAGTTGCGGGCCTACAAGCAATAGGTAGCATTGCAACTGCTTTATCTGATATATTTACAACCCAAGGAGCACCTGCTGATTTTATTGTTCCAGATTTAGCAAACAACGGAAGTCCGTCATTAGGCTCATCTGGCTCATCCGGCGGGCTTTTTGGATCATCATCAATTGTTAATACAGTTGATCCAACTATAGATGATGATTTGTTAGCGTCTGGAATTTCGCCAAGAACTTGGGAAGCACTTGATTTTGTTCTAAATAAAACACTTACAATGGACTGGACTGTTAGAAACGCTGATCCTGGAAATGAAAATATTCTAGAAGCATACAGATTTGCCGGCAGAGGATTCACACAAGACGGCGGAACAGGACAGTTTTCATGGGCAGCAGCATTTGCTACTTGGGTACTAGTAAAATCAGGATTTCAAGGACTAAGAACTATGGCACCTAGTGCATTTCGTACATATGGAGATTCAGTTAGATTTCATGCCGGTCCGTTAACTAATGTTAGAAAATGGGATATGGTTATTTTTACTAGCAATGTTAATATACAACATATTGGATTTATTCAAAGCTTTGATCCGGCGCAGCAAACAATGCAAATAATTGGCGGCGATCAAGCTGAGACTGTAAAAGTTACTTCTATGCCATACAGTGTTTCTAATCCTTTATTTAGAGTGACTCACGTTAGAAGAAATTGGACAATACCAACAGGAATTGATACATCAATTTTTGCAACAAGTGCAAGTCCGGCCCCTGCAGCAAATAATGTACTTCCTGTTCTTCCTTCGTCAACAATTACAATTCAACCATTGCCGCCAGCAGGATCTACGCCTGAAGAAATTGAAGCATTTAACAGACGATATCCACCGCGTGCTACAGACGATCCTCGAGCACAATTTGGCCCTTATACATTAAACAATTCAAGACCTACAACAGACCAGCTTATTGCTGCGGCTGATGCAGCAATTAATGAAGCACCAGCAACTGCACCGATACGAACACAGCCAAATAGAGGTCCTAGATAATAAGGTAAATATGTTATGAGTTCATTAGAAAAAAATCTGTACAAAAATTTAAGAGTTGTTCCTCCTAAAAGAGAAGCGCCAAAAGTTTCATCTGGAACCTACAGAGGAATTTCCACCACAGATCCAACAACTAAAGAATTTAAGCTTTTTGATCTTGCTCTTATTAAGCAAGATTTAGTAAATCATTTTCATATTCGTTTAGGCGAAAAATTAGAGAATCCTAGCTTTGGAACAATCATCTGGGATGTGCTTTACGAGCCACTAACTGATTCATTAAAAGATGTTATCATACAAAATGTAACAGAAATCATTAGCTATGATAAGCGTGTTAAAGTTGATAGAGTTATTGTTAATAGCTACGAATCTGGTATCCAAATTGAGTGTGATTTAACGTATATTGAGTACAGTATTAGCGAACAATTAAAACTAAGTTTTGATCAAAGAAACGGACTCATTTAATACACGCACTTTAAGATTCTCATAAATATTATATAATTGAGGAAAGTGCCACATGTCATCAACCGACAGACAAAATAGACTGCTTTTAGCAGAAGATTGGAAGAAAATCTACCAAAGCTTTAAGTATGCTGATTTCAAAAGCTATGACTTTGACAACCTGCGTCGTACGATGATCGAATATCTGCGCGAAAATTATCCAGAAGATTTCAATGACTACATTGAGTCAAGTGAATACCTTGCGCTAATCGATATGATTGCTTTCCTTGGACAAAACATCAGCTTCCGTATAGATCTTAACGCAAGAGAAAACTTTATTGAACTTGCAGAACGTAAAGAAAGCGTGCTACGTCTTGCAAATCTTTTAAGCTACAACGCAACTAGAAACAGGCCTGCCCAAGGATTGTTGAAGTTTACAAGTGTGCGTACTACTGAGCAAGTTACAGACAGTAATGGTTTTAATCTTTCAAACAGAACAGTTGTCTGGAATGATACCACAAACCCTGATTGGTTTGAGCAGTTTACTAAAATTCTTAATTCGTCGTTGCCGGTACAAAATACATTTGGCAGACCAGTTAAGTCTGAAAGAATTGCGGGTGTTGCAACTGAGCAATATCGTTTGAATAATGTTTCAAATAGTGTTTCAGTTTTTACGTTTACTAAGCCTGTTAACAGCAAGACTCTTGAATTTGAAGTTGTAAGCACTGGAATTGGCGATGGGGAAATATTTGAAGAATCACCTCTACCTGGAAGTCAGTGGGGTTTTGTGTACAGAGACAATGGCCAAGGACCGGGCAGCAACACAACAGGGTTCTTTGCACACTTTAGACAAGGATCGCTTCAAAGAGGCGATTTTACTGTTGATTCAGCAGTGCCGAACCAAAAAATTAATATAGACTCTGAAAATATCAACAACAGTGACGTATGGCTGTACAAGCTAGACAGCAATGGCCAAGAGGGCGAATTGTGGACAAAAGTTGATTCGGTCGAAGGCAACAATGTTGTGTTTAACAGTTTAAACAAAAAGCTTAGAAGTATCTATAGCGTAATAACTAGATCAAGTGACAGAGTTTCTCTTGTATTTGCCGACGGCATTTTTGGCGAACTTCCAAAAGGTAATTTTAGAACATATTACAGAACTAGCGCAAACAGCGATTATGTAATCCTTCCGCCAAACATGACAAATATTACTATTAGAATTCCGTATTTAAGCAGAGCAAATAAGCCAGAGACATTAACTATTACAATGGATCTTAAGGTTCCAGTTGATAATGCAGCAAGCACAGAAACAATTGATAGTATTAAATCAAATGCTCCGTCAACATATTATACACAAAATAGATTAATTACAGCAGAAGATTATAACGTTGGCCCGCTAGGAGTTAGCCAAGATATTATTAAAGTAAAAGCTGTTAATAGAACTGCTAGCGGTATTAGCAGAAACTATGATATTTTAGATGCTACTGGAAAGTACAGCACAACAAATCTGTTTGGTACCGACGGTGTTCTTTATAGAGAAGAACTATTAAGTAAAACAACTTTTAAATTCCGCACAAGAACAGATATCGAAAGTGAAGTAGAAAACACAATTACTAAAATTCTTGAAGATAATAACGTTAGAAATTTCTATATTAAAGAATATCCAGATCAAGATTACAGTGAATTAAATCTAGAATGGACGCAAGTAACAGCAGAGACTAATAGATCAACAGGACTTATTGAGGATTCAAATGGAATTACTTACACAGTAGGTAGCTTTACTGAAGGTCCTCTAAGGTTCCTTGAATCGAGCGCATCGGTAAAGTTTTTACCTCCAGCAGGACGTGCTTTCCTAGGAGATGGATATACAGAAAATCTAAATGCTCCAGGTGCAACAAGCTACAAATGGGTTAAAGTTGTTAGTGTATCAGGTAATGGTACTGTAACATTAGATTCAGGTCTAGGACCGATTGTTTTCAATGATGTAATTCCAGATGGAGCCATTCTTAGTAAAATTAAACCTAAATTTGTTCGAGATTTGTCTAACTCAGTTAAGTCACAAATTATCGATAACGCATTTGCTTATAGAACTTTTGGATTAAGATATGACAGAGAGCTTAGAGCATGGAGAGTTATAACACAGGAAAACCTAAATGTGGTAACTGACTTTAGTTTGGGTCTTGCTGGCGATAATACTGGACAACAAATCGACAGTAGTTGGATTGTGTTGTTTGAGACTGACGGTACAAGCTATGAAGTTACATATCGTAACTTTAGATATATCTTTGAAAGCGACACTGAAGTTAGATTCTACTTTGACGGCAATAAGAAAATCTATGATAGCAAAACAGGAAACATTATTAGAGATAAAATTTCTGTACTAAGTATTAATACCGACATTAATACTGATCCGGGAACAAGTGCTTTTACTAGAGATTTCGGCTGGCAAGTGTCAAAAGAATACAGAGATACTAGTGGATATGTCGATAGCAAGAAAGTTGAAGTAACATACTTTGATAGCGACGACGACGGGGTTGTTGACGATCCTGAAATCTTTGATGTAATTGTTGATCCGTCACAATATGTCTTTACAAAGAAAGTAGTAATTAACAGCAGTGAATTTGAAGTGTACGTTAATTCTGTAACTGAAAATATTGTTACAGTTGCTAGTTCAGCAAACATTAGTTTGCAAGCAATTGGCGATCCTATTTACTATGTTGTTGCCGATGACGTTTTCTATCAACTTAATAGTCTTACAAGGACTCTAAGCACCCTGTTTGATTATAATGCATACATTGGAAGAGAAAATATTAAATTTCAGTACAATCATGCTAGTGACGAAAATACAAGAATTGATCCAAGTAGTACAAACATTATTGACACATACATTCTTACTAGACAGTATGATACTATTTTTAGACAATACCTAAATGGTACAGTTGTTAATAGTCCACTACCACCAAGTAGTGATCAATTGTTTAGAAGCTACGGAGCAGAGATTAATAAGATTAAGAGTATAAGTGACGAAGTAATATATCAACCTGTAAAATATAAAATTTTATTCGGTGACAAAAGTGAACCAGATATGCAAGCAGTATTTAAAATTGTAAAAAATTCAGATAGAGTTGTTAATGACAACGACGTAAAATCTCGTGTTATTAGTGCAGTGAATAATTTCTTTGCACTTGACAACTGGGACTTTGGCGAAACATTTTATTGGAGCGAATTAAGTGCATATATTATGAAAGAATTAACACCGGATCTTGCTAGTATTGTACTAGTACCAAGAGACGCAAATAGCAACTTCGGCAGCCTTTTTGAAATAAAATGCGAATCGGACGAGATCTTTATTAGCAGTGCTACTGTTGATGATGTCGAAGTTATTTCAGCAATTACAGCAGAGCGACTAAAATCCGAAGGCGCAATTGTAACATCAACAGGAAGTTCATCGAGTGGCATTCAAAGCTCATCAACAAATTCATCAACTAATACTGGAGGCTTTATTTTCTAATGGCTTATGATAAAGATCAAGAAGATTTCTCTTTACCCGACGGAAACAATTCAGACAGAAGTGCAAGTAATTTCTTACCAAAGTTTTTTAGAACAGAGACAAACAAAAAGTTTATAAACAGCACAATTGATCAAATGATCAATCCAGGGGTAGTTGAAAAAATTGACGCATTTGCAGGACGTAGATATGCAAAGGCTACAACAGCCATTGACAATTTCCTACCGGACTTTACTTCAGATAGAGAAAATTATCAATTTGAGCCAGTTACTGTTTATAAAGATGAACTAGATAATGTTGAATTTTTAAAGAACTATAATGATTATATTTCTCAATTAAAGAATTTTAAAGGTTCTGTCAACAATCACAGCTCAGTAAACAGTCAAGAATTTTATGCTTGGGATCCACACATTGATTGGGACAAGTTTGTAAACTTCCGTGAATACTATTGGTTACCAACTGGCCCATCACCGATTTCGGTTACTGGACAAGCACAAGAAGTTGTTAGTACCTACACAGTTACGCTATCCGACGAGGGTGATAATTTTGCCTACGTATTTACTCCAAATGGATTTACTAGAAATCCTCTACTAAAGCTTTATAGAGGACAGACGTATCGTTTTGAAATTGACACTCCTGGGCATCCTTGGGCTATTGCAGTACTAAGAAACTTTGTTGACAACGACCTAACTGACGGCACTGACTTTGAAAATGTTAGTGTTCTTTATAAGGACGGTGTAACGTCTGATACTGACTATGTTGAATCAGGTACAGTTGAGTTTACTGTTCCGATAAATTCTCCAGATAAGTTATATTATATTAGTGAAAACAATATTAACACAAGTGGCGTGTTTGCAATATTTGATATTGAAGCTAATACCGAAATTGATATCGATAATGAGATTGTTGGAAAAAAGACATATAAAACTAGTAACGGAGTTGAATTAAGCAACGGAATGAAGTTGTTCTTCCAAGGAACAGTAACTCCAGAAAAGTACGCAACTGGTTTCTGGTATGTCGAAGGAGTAGGGTCAAGAATACAATTAGTTTCTGAGAAAGACCTCGAAGTACCATCGATATTCACAAGCAATTTTGAGATTCCGTTTGACGATGCTGAAATTGGATTCGACGAGTTTCCCTTTGAAACTGCAACTAGCTATCCAGGTACAAAGGATTACATTGTAATTAACCGTGCAAGTCCTGACCGAAATCCCTGGACAAGATACAACAGATGGTTCCATAGAGACATACTTGAAGAGTGCCTGGCCTGCAATAATCTTCCAATCAACATCGACGAAGAAGCAAGAGCAAAACGCCCTATTATTGAATTTGAAGCAGGATTAACACTGTATCAACATGGCGCAAAGGCTAAACAAAACGTTGATATTGTAGACACATTTACCGCAGACGTATTCAGTACTATTGAGGGCAGCTTGGGTTATAACGTTGACGGTGTAGACCTAATCGACGGTATGCGTATTCTGTTTACTGCTGATCGAGATGTACTAGTTAATGGAAAAATTTATGAAGTTAATTTCATTTTGCATAATGGCCGCCGTCAAATTAGTCTTATAGAAACAGATGATACTAACCCGGCACTAGGTGAAGTTGTACTTTCACTTGGTGGACTTGGGTTCGCTGGAAAAATGTTCTATTATGATGGCGAACAATGGAATCAATCACAAGACAAAACTAGTGTAAATCAGGCTCCGTTATTTTCTCTTTATAGCAAAGACGGAAATGAGTTTGACGACACATTAATTTATCCTGCTACTAGCTTTAAAGGAAACAAACTCTTTAGCTATCGTATTGGCACAGGCTCAAACGATATTGAATTAGGATTTCCGCTTTCTTATAAAAATATTGCAAACGTAGGCGATATCGTTTTTGATTTTAACTTGCTACAAGGAAACTTTGTATACCAAGTTGCGCTGCACAAATCTCAAACAATTGGTACTGACGTAGGGTATCTAAAAAAGTACGATGTAAATGGCGAAGAATTTACTTATGTAAATGCTTGGAAGAAAGCAGCTAAAGATAGCGAACAGCCGGTTATTAGACAATATGATACACAAAGTCAATTAAACAATTTTGCAATTGATGTTTTTAACAAAAGCTTTAACCTATCAGACTTGCGTGTTAAAGTTTCTGTAAACAGCGAACGTAAATCTGAAGGAACCGATTATACTATTATCGACAACGGCGCTGGCACTGCAATAGTCAAATTCACTAATGACGTTTCAGTAGGCGATGTTGTTTTGCTAAAATGCTTTAGCTCGGCAGATAAAAACGATAACGGGTTTTATGAAATTCCAATCAACCTTGAGAGAAATCCTCTTAATGAAAATATTACAGATTTTACGCTTGGACAGGTTAACGACCATCTTGATTCAATTATTGACGATGCACCGAACTTCAGAGGAACGTACCCTGGAAAAAGCAATCTGCGTGATATCGGTCCTGTTACAAAATACGGAAAAAGATTTGTACAGCACAGTGGTCCTGTAAATCTAGCACTTTATCATATTACTGATAAAAATGCTAACCTTGTTAAATCACTTCAATTTGCTAGAAAAGAATATGCTAAGTTTAAGAGAAAATTTATTAACGAATCGACAACAACTGGATTTCAAGGAAGCATAAAAGAACATGTTGACTTACTATTGTCTCGTATCGTAAAAGATAAAATTTCTTCAATGCCTTTTTATTTTAGTGATATGATTGGAATAGGAGCATTTAGAAAAACAGTAAACAATATCGAATTTGCTGGCCCTGCATACTTTGGAATTTCACAAGGCTTTGACTTAGAAACCTTGTCTCAAAAGGCAATTAGTGTCTATCAAAACGGAATACAGCTTCTACACGAAAGAGATTATGTGTTTGCAGACGGCTTTGTTTATGTAACAATAAACTTGCAAGACGGCGATGTTGTAGAAATTTATGAGTACGAAACTTCAAATGGTTCGTACATTCCGCCTACTCCAACTAAGTTAGGGCTATTTCCAAAATACGAACCTGCTGTTTATACTGACAACACTTATGTTGAATCGCAACTTGTTATTAGAGGACATGACGGAAGTCAAATGATTGCGTTTGGCGATTACAGAGATGACCTGTTAATTGAACTTGAAACAAGAATCTACAACAATATTAAAACTAATAATAATAGAGCAATAATTGACATTGACGAATTCGTTGGAGGTTATTCTAGAGAGACTGGATTCTCTAAAGACGAAATTGATAATGTTATTCTTTCGGACTTTGCTCAGTGGTTAGAAATTAGCGGATCTCCAGATTATTCAGCACATGACTTTTGGGATCAATCAAACTCGTTTACTTACAACTACTCTAGCACAACTGACCGTTATGGTAATTCGTTGCCGGGCTTTTGGAGAGCAATTTACGAGAAGTATTACGATACTGACAGCCCGCACACATCTCCTTGGGAAATGGTTGGTTTTACTATTAAGCCAACATGGTGGGAAGAAGTTTATGGCCCTGCGCCGTATACTAGCAATAACCGAATACTTTGGAATGATATACAAGAAGGTATTATTAGAGAGCCAAACAAGTCGGTTATTAGAAAGCCACAGTACAAGAGACCAGATCTTTTAAAATTTCTTCCAGTTGATGAATTTGGTAGACTGCTAAGTCCTCTACAATCAGGCATTGCTCAAAACTTTTCTGTTTCTAATAGTAAAGGAAGTTTTGTTTTTGGTGATCATTCTCCTACTGAAACAGCATGGAGACGAAGCAGCGAATATGCATTTAGCTTAATTACAGCATGGGTAGTTTTACAACCGACTAAAATTATAGGTTTAGGATTTGATACAAGCAGAATAATTAGAGATATAACCGGTAATATAATTTATAAAGATACTGGAAAAGCTATTAGTCTTGATAGCTTAGTAATTCCAACAGTTGAAGTTGGCACTACTCCGCTGGTATTAACCTCGGGATTGGTTAATTATGTTGCTAACTATATGGTTACAAAAACTATTGCAAGATACAATGATTATAAAACAATATTAGCAAATCTTGATAATCAGCTAGCAATAAAATTAGGCGGATATGCTGACAAGACAAAACTAAAGCTGGTACTTGATAGCAGAAGTCCTTTAAATAAAACGAGCGTATTTGTTCCTGAAGAAAATTATCAAATTAATTTCACAGTAAGTAGCGCAATTGACATTGTTGTGTTTAGTGGTATTATTATTGAAAAAACAGAACTCGGGTATATTATTTCTGGATACGATAAAGAAAATCCAGTCTTTAGTTTTAACCGTCCAATTGTTCAACAATCAGATCCGGCTATTACTGTAGGCGGTATTTCGGAGTCGTTTGTAACTTGGAATGAAAGACAAGAGTATAACAGTGGAACAGTTGTTGAATATCAAAATAGATATTACAGAACAAGAATTTCCCATACTAGCGGAACTAGCTTTGACTCTGGAAAATTTGTAGTATTGCCATCACTACCGATAGTCGGCGGCATTACTGCTAACCTTAGAAAATCTTTTGAGAAAGAAATTTCACGAATTCCTTACGGAACACAATTATCAAGTGTACAAGAAGTAGTAGACTTTATGTCAGGATATGAAAACTATCTTGTTGAGCAAGGCTTTAGGTTTGATTTTTACAACAACGATACCGAAGCACTTGAAGATATGAGACTTTGTATTCAGGAATTTATGTTCTGGGTAACACAAAATTGGGATGACGGTACAGTACTAACAGTTAGTCCTGTTGCTAACAAAGTTCTATTTGAAAGAAAGTACTTTGTTGTAGACGACATCTATGATAGCTTCTATGATTATAATCTGTTAACAGGAGACGGAAATCGTATTAATAGAGATTTCTCAAATATCTTTAGAGACAATGCTAACGAGTTTGGGGTTAAGCCAGTTAATTCCGATGAAGGTATTTTCCTTGTTAAATTACCTCTTGTACAAAAAGAGCATGTTATATTAGTTGACAATAATACAGTTTTCAATGATACTATTTTTGACAAGAAAACAGGATATCGTCAAGAGAGAATTAAAGTTGTTGGTTACAGAACCGATGATTGGACTGGTGGACTAAATGCCCCGGGCTTTATTTACGACACAGCAAAAGTTACACTTTGGAAAGAGTGGACAGATTATGCTATTGGCGACGTTGTTAAGTATAAAGAATTTTACTATTCATCAAATCAAAAGCATACAAGTACTGACTTCTTTGATGCAAACTATTGGAATATTCTGCCCAAGCGTCCAGAATCAGAACTGTTGCCAAACTGGGATTACAGAGTAAATCAGTTTACTGATTTTTATAGCCTTGATACAGATAACTTTGACAGTGAACAACAGCGTCTCGGACAACACCTTATTGGATATCAGAAGAGAGAATATCTTGCTAATATCATTCCAGATAGTGTTAGTCAGTATAAGTTCTACCAAGGATTTATACAAGACAAAGGTACTTTAAATTCGTTAACTAAATTGTTTGATGCCCTAAGTTCGGCAAACAAGGATAGCTTGGAATTTTTTGAAGAATGGGCAATTCGTTTAGGACAATATGGTTCAGTTAATAATCTACAAGAAGTAGAATTTAATCTCAATGAAGGCAAGTACAGACTTGAGCCGCAATTAATTGAACTAGTTGATAACCTTTCGTCAACTAGAACTGATCTAGTTTATGAATTTGCTCCGTACCAAACTTACATTAAGCCTGATGATTACGATCATCAGAACTTGTTTACTGAAAACGTTAACTCAGAAATGTATGTAAAAGATAGTGGCTATGTACGTGATAAGGATGTTTCTTTCCTTGCTATTAGCGACGAGCAATTACTTCAATTGTCAATTGACGATATTCTAATTGGTGAATTTGTTTGGATTAAGGATCAACAACAATCTTGGACAGTGTCGCGTTATGTTAACACTGAATACGAAATTGTCAATATCGAACCTGCAATACCGGATGACGAATTCCTTCCTTATGATCCTGGAAATCGAGTAGGCTTTGTGATTACACTTGACAAGTTTAGTGACTTTGAAAAAGATGAAGTTATTGGAATTAAGAGCGGCATACCGGACATTAATGGTTTCTTTAAAGTAACTTATGCATCACTTGACAAGATTGTAATACTAACAGATTCGCCAGTTAACGTACAAGAATTTACAGATAGCAGTACTCTAGCAGTTACTCGATTTGTTAGAAGAAGATTTGACGATGCTGACGATCTTAACAGCAACATTACTGATATCAAAGTTGATCTAAATGATAGAATTTGGCTTGATGATACAGGTGAATCGCGCTGGGGCGTTTACGAGAATGAAAACATCTATAGCTTATTAGAAGAAATTCCAAACCCAACTGGTGACGGTGATGGATTTGCAACAAGCTTTGATGCAATTGATAATAACAGTATTATTATAATGGGCGCACCTGAAAGAGATTTAGATCCAGTAGTTAGAATTTACAGAAGATTTGCTGAAAATTCAGTTTTAACTCTCCTTCAGGCAATTACAGCAACAGATTCAGTTGACAGCAACAGCTTATTTGGATTTGATGTGTCAATCAGTAGTAATGGTGAATTTATTGCTGTTGGTGCTCCACATGCAAGTAACGCTAAAACTTTCTACGACGGTGATTTAGTACCGGGAGAAAGATACGAAGCAGGATACATTGTTAAAGATAGAAACACATTCTGGAGAGCGCTAGTTAGTGTTAATCCAGCACCGGCAGTTATTTCTCCTACTGATACAAACTGGGAACAAGTTAATATTCTTGAAGCTAGTTCGGATTCTGGAGGAATTGAAAGTGGGCTTACACGTCAGGGAGTTGTATTCCTTTATGAAAAAGCAGTTAACAGCACTTACACTCTGAAGCATATTATTACAAGTCCAGATCCAACTGACAATGAAAGATTTGGTTACAAGGTTGAACTAAGAAGAGATGCACTTGGAAGAACACGTTTATTTGTTGGCGCACCTGGTGAGGAAAATATATCAAAAGGAAGAATTTATTTCTTTGATAATTTAAGTGGTGAATTTTCTTGGACAGCCGATAGTTCTTACAGAGGCATTTATAATGTGTCGTTTGATTATTATGCTGGCGAAATTGTTTATACTGCTGGCGAATTTAAGAAAGCAATTGTTAATGCACCCGGCGCAATTGACAGCATTGATTGGGAAACTCTGGTAACTACAGATTATCCAGAACATACTGGATTTATTCCAAGACCAAATTCACCTGTTCTTTCAGATAGCGAAAACGGAGTTTATGCAGACGCTACAAACATCGGAGACAAATTTACTGTAAACCGCCTTGGTGATGTATTAGCAGTTGCCGCAATTGAAGACGATATTGAAAAGATTATTATCTACAGATTTGTTTCTGATAGGTTTGGTTTCTCACAGAAAATTGATACCGACGACAGCCTAGAAACTTTTGGATATGTTATTGCACTTAACGAACAAGGTAATAAGCTTGCTGTTGCAGCACCACGCAACGATGACGAAGGTATCGATTCGGGTGTTGTTTATATCTACGACCAAAATGATAACACACAATACGAAATCGGTCAAACTCTAAGAAGTCCGTTTGATGAAAAGAATGAAGCATTTGGTACTGGAGTATCGTTTTACGGAAACAAAGTTGCTATCTCAGGAAAGAATACTGATACTAGAATCTTTACAACGTTTGACAATTACTTTACATTGGATACTAATTTTGTTTCGTCTTATGTGTTTGATCAAAATACTACTCGTAGCGAAGTTAGCACAACATACGATGGCGGAACAACACGATTTATGACTAAGCGTGCCGATACTGGAAGAATTGCTCTCTTCCAACAAATTGGAAATGCATTCATCTTTGCTGAAGATATCAATTATAATAGAGACACAAAGTTTAATAGTCTTTCAAACTTTAAATTAATTGATAACCATATCTACATCGGATTGCCTAAATTAAATCCGGCATTAACAAATGATGACCTTGTTGGAAATTATGTCGACAACGATTCAACGGTTGGAATGTTTGTTGATATGCGAGCAGAAAGAAATGCTAATAGCTGGACACTTATTACACAAGAAGACGGCAAAATTGATATCTCAAAGATTTCACGTTGCTTCTTGTACTCAAAAGATTTAAATGATATTATTGCTGAACTTGATATTGTAGATCCAAGACAAGGTAAAATTGCAGGTCCTGCTGAGCAAGAACTTGATTATAAAACTTTCTATGATCCAGCAGTGTACTCGATTAATACAGCAGGAGTGCAGGGTGTAGTAGTTGATAGTGAATCAAACTGGACAGACAAGCAAGTGGGGCAGCTATGGTGGGATCTAAGCACTGTAAGCTGGTACAATCCTTACCAAGGCGAGTCTCAGTATAGAGCAAACAATTGGAATAGAATCACGCCTGGTTCGTCAGTTGATGTATACGAATGGATAAGCACTGATTTACTTCCATCAGATTGGAACCGTCTTGCTGATACAAACGAAGGCTTTGCTAAAAACATTAGCGGTACTACATTGTACGGCAATAGTGTTTACAGTTCAAAGAGAGTTTACGACAATATCTCAAGAACATTTAGTACAAAATACTTCTATTGGGTTAAGAATAAAAGAATTGTTCCACAACTTCGTACTAGAAGATTGAGCGCATTTGACGTTGCAGAAATTATTAGAGATCCTGCAAATTCGGGATACCGATTTGTTGCACCGCTTGACACAAATAAGTTTGCAATTTATAATTCAAGAAGCTTTGTAGAAGGTACAAATACTATTTTGCACTTTAGCTTTGCTAAGGATCCTACTTTACAAACAAACCTACACAGAGAATATCAGCTAGTTACTGAAGGACTTGACACTAGTATTATTAATGTCGAGGTTCAATCTAAGTGGGTTGACAGCTTAGTTGGATATGATCAAAATAACAACAACGTTCCGGATCCAGAACTTCCTGTAAAGCAAAAGTACGGAATTCTAAACTTCCCTCGCCAGAGTATGTTTATTAACAGACTTGAAGCAGTTAAGCAGGTTGTGGAAAGAGTTAATGACGTTCTAGTAAACACTCAAGTAGTTGATGGAAAAGATTTTACATCTCTATTACTAAAAGACGAACCACCTTTAACTGTTGAAGGAAAGTACGATAGCGTAATTGATAGTGTTGCTCAGTTAAGATTTGTTGGCGTTGCTAAAGTAGAGCAAGCAATATTAGAACCGGTTATTGAAAATACTCGAATTGTCGGAGTTAACATTATTAACTCTGGTAGAGGATATTCTGTTGCACCTACTGTAAAGATCAGTGACAATAAAGGCGCGTCAGCTGTAATCCAAACCACAATTAATAATCTTGGACAAGTTACAAGTGTTAACATTAAAAACGGTGGAAAAAATTACACTAGTAATACTAAATTAACAGTTAGAAAATTTAGTGTTCTTGTTAACAGTGATGAGGAAATAGGCGGTCGTTGGGCAATTTATACTTGGGATAAAACATCGCAGGAATGGTCACGCTCAGACAACCAAGCGTTTGATACAACACGTTACTGGGATTATGCAGATTGGTACGCAGAAGGATATAGTTCTCAAACAGCAATCAACCGAATACTAGCACAGACTTTTGAGTTAGCAAGTATCGATGCTGAAATTGGTGATATTATAAAAGTTGAAAGTGTTGGATCAGGAGGTTGGTTACTTCTACGTAAAGTTGACGATCAATTTACACAAGATTTTACTGTTAACTTTGAAACAATTGGTAGACAAGATGGAACAATCCAGCTTTCGACTAGATTGTACGATTATGCTTCTACAACTAGCGGATTTGATTCTAATATTTACGACAGTGCTTTTTATGACAGAGAACCGGTAGTTGAATTAAGAAATATCTTAACTTCTTTAAGAGACGATTTGTTTATTGGAGACTTAGCAGTTGAATGGAACAAGTTATTCTTTGCAAGTATGAGATATGCATTTTCTGAGCAAGCAGATATTGATTGGGCGTTTAAAACTAGCTTTGTAAGAGCCAAGCACAATCTTGGTGAACTAACACAAAAAGTTACCTTCCAAAATGACAACTTAGAAAATTACGAAGATTATGTTAACGAAGTTAAGCCATACAAAACAAAAGTTCGAGAATACATTAGTTCTTATGAAAAATTAGAACCGACTGAAACCCTAACAACGGACTTTGATTTACCGCCGTCTTATGATGCTGTAACAAGAAGTATTTTAACAAATATTGCAACTCAAAATGGCGATGCATTATTTGGTGTTGGCGGCCTATACTTTGAAGAACCGTTTAACCAATGGACTAACAATAACGGATACGAAATTGTAAGAATTGATATTGCAGATGCAGGTCAGGGCTACCTTGAAACTCCAACAATTGAGATCGAAGGAAATAAAGGAACAGTAGCAACGGCATTCGTAAGCAGAGGAACAGTTCGTTCAATTGAAATAGAAAATACTGGATCTACTTATTATACTGCTCCAACTATTAACATTGTTGGCGCTGTTGATCAATTTGGTCGCCCTGCAAAAGCTGTTGCAATTCTAGGCAATGGTAAAGTTCGTGGAATGCATATGACTATCAAGTTTGATAGAGTAAGCGGATCTTACTTGTTTACAGAATTAGATAAAACAGAAACGTTTGTAGGTACATCTGCTAGAGAAAAATTTGAACTACAATGGCCAATGAGCGTTAACACTTCTAATTACACTATAATTGTTAACGGTATTGAACAGCTTGAAAGTTCTTTTGATGTCGGAAATGATCTTGACACTTCAAAAGGATATGACAGATTTACAGGATTTATTGATTTTGCAGAAGCACCTGGTGAAGATGCAGTTATCGAAATTCAATATAAGAAGGAAGTTTCGTTGCTACAAGCAGCAGACAGAATTAACTTCTTCTATAATCCAACAACTGGTATGCTAGGTAAAGACTTGTCTCAATTAATGGACGGTGTTGAATACAGCGGCGTACAAATTGATAGCTTTGACTTTGGAAATGAGCAAGGCTGGGACGTTGCTGGATGGGCATCTCTTCCGTGGGATACATTTGACGATGCACAAGATGAAGTTTTTGTGCTAGATGGAAGTACTGTTATATTTGAGCTAAGTCAGCCACTTGAAGACGGCGCAGAGTATAACTTCTATAGAAATGGAATCAGACTTGATGATCCTGTATATGATGGAAGCACTCCAACTCAAAACCCAAATGCAATTATGCAAACAATTGTTGGCGATGGTGTTACAACCACAATTACAATTAGTGAAGAAATCACAACCGAAATTGGCGACCTTATTGTAATTAGAAAGAGCACAAGCGATGGCGCAAGTAGTGCTATAAACTTCGACACTCAATTAGAAGGCGGCAATCTTGCATATTCAACTGCAACTGGCATTGATGCAGGAGAAATTAATATCGACGGCGACGGTTTTGTTACTCCAACTACTTCAAAAGGACCCGAAGAACTTGTTCCTGGAGAGATTGTTGACACATTAGATATTCGTGTATATCATAGACCATCTGAAGGTATTGGAGTTATTGCAACTGCAAACTACAGACTTGACGGAGTGACTACAGAATTTCCACTACCAGGAATGCCACAAAGCAACGAAGGAATCATTGTTAAAATTAACAACGTTATATTAGGTAACGATTCTTATTCAATTGACTTTGAAAATGAATTACTGTTGTATAATGATAATAATACAAATACAGGTGCAAGTCTTGCTATAACAACTATTGGAACTAATGGCGCAGATCTAATCGATACTAACACATTTGTTTCCGACGGAAGTACGATTACTTTTGTAACTTCGGCAACTTGGACTGATGAACTTTCTGCACTAGTTCTAGTCAATGGCGAAGTTGCTCGTGAAGGATATACTTTACTTCAATCCGACGCAACAGATGGATTTGTAGATAGATTAAAAATTGTTTTTGCACAAGGTCTGTTAGCCGAAGGCGATTTTGTTCAGTACAGTGTTTACGGTACTAATGTTAAGACTTATAGCGAAGTTATTATTGATAGAACATTTATTCCAGATGGTATAACTAAAACTTATCAATTTGATGGCGAAATAATTCCAGTGCCGTTTAGTAAAGAACCAATCTCGCATAACATTCTTGTTAAAGTTGACAACACAATTCTAAATCCAGGATACAGTGTTTCTTACACTACTACAGCATCAAGAGTTTATGACATCGAAGAATGGCAGTTTACTGGAGAGGATTTGGAAAGCGTAGACGTCCTAGTATTTGCCGATTATGTACAATTGTCATCAACGCTATATAGCTTTGATCCATTAAACGTAAGAGTAGAATTACTTACTCCAGATGTAGCCCCTGCAGGCACACGACTAGACATCTATGTAATTAAGAACGCTGAATATTACTTTGTAGACACACAAATTGAATTCGACAGCGACACAATTTCAAACTACGCAGAGGTTGGTGGAGAATTAACATTAGAATCACTAGCTACAAGCACTATTTACACAGGAACAATTGTATCTGTAAATAGTAACATAGTTGTAATTCAAAGTATACGAGAAGATATCAGAGACGCATTTATTAATGGAGACCAGTTTGTTGCATCAGTTGACGATGCTGACAGCACCGTTCTAACTGTTGACGATGTAATCTATACATCAGGCGAAACACTAACATTTGCTGAAGCACCGGCAGCAGATTCAACAGTTGAAATATATCAATTTAGTAATCACGACGTTAATAATTTTGAACGATTTACTTACAAAGTTGTTAACGAGGTTCCGTTGGATATCTCTCCAAGCGAGTCTACTACTAGAAACTTAATTTCGAGTGGATATATTCCGCTAAGAGGAACCATTACAAATGCAAACTATGCATGGGTGGCACTAAATGGAACCTTGTTGACTCCAAATGTTGATTATAGCCTGGCTATATCTCTTGACGCTGTGCAACTAACTAACGATCCTGAAATTGGCGACGTAATTGACGTAATACAGTTTGGCGCTCAACCAGTAACTAAAAAGTTTGGTTATAGAATTTTCAAGGATATGTTGAATAGAACTCATTACAAGAGACTTAACCAGGATAACAGTTATAAACTAGCATCTCCGCTAAATTACTATGATGTGAGAATTGTTTTGGAAGACACAAGCGGAATTTTCCAACCTGACAAAACAAGAAATATACCTGGAGTACTATTCATCGAAGGCGAAAGAATTGAGTACTTTGAAGTACAAGGCAACACAGTAAGACAGCTAAGAAGAGGTACTCTCGGAACAGGTGTTAGAGATACATACAACGAAGGCATAATAGCATACGGCCAAGGCCCAGAGGAAAATATTAATTATAACGACACAACATTGACTCAGATAATTATGTCTGATGGAAGTATTGATTATGAACTTAATTTTACACCATCTAGCATTAACGAAATTGATGTGTTTGTTGGCGGTCGCAGACTTAGAAAGGTTGCAGTTGAAAGATTTAATCCATCAATTGCTCAAGATAGCCCAGCCGGCGACGAAACTTTAGCCCCAGAATATATTCTAGACGGAAATATGATTATTTTGGATTCGTCCCTGCAACCTGCACCAGAAACACAGGTTCGCGTACTAAGAAAAATTGGTAAAGTGTGGAATGAATCAGGAAAATCTTTGGCTAGATCGAAAAATGCAATAGGCAATTTCTTGCGAGAAGCAACAATAGAGTTACCTAAATAAATACAGTATAGGTGGTAGGAATGACAGATTTAAAAGATTACAGTGGTTTACATGTAGAAGGTCATATTAAAATATTTGATCCTTCTTCGGGAGAAACTTTTATTAACAAGCGTAATGCTATTCATTATGAAAACATGAGTTTATCATTAGCAGAAAGCTTGGCCAATTCTGGTCAAGGATTTGTATATGAATTAAGCTTCGGCAACGGCGGCACGAGTGTAGATCCAACAGGCATCATTACATATTTGACTCCGAATACAGTTGGCACAAATGCTAGCTTGTACAACGAAACTTATTCAAAAGTTATTGACGATAGAAGTGTTAACAACTTAGATCCTACTAGAAATAAAACTGAAATTAGACATGTTTCAGGAACCAATTATACTGATATTTTAGTTAGTTGTTTGTTAGACTACGGCGAGCCTAACGGCCAAGACGCATTTGATACAGCAACAAACACAGATCAAATTTATGTTTTTGATGAATTAGGACTACGAGGGTTTAGTTCAACAGGCACAGGAAGGCTTTTAACTCATGTTATTTTCCATCCTGTACAGAAAAGTTTGAACAGACTAATTCAAATTGACTATACTGTTAGAGTACAAAGCCTTAGCGGGTTGAGCGAGGGATAATAATGAGCACACAGATAAATTTTACAGATTTTGTTAACAAAGGCTCAATAACTGTTGATGACGATTCGAATAACAACGAAACTAGTTTAACGCTTGTTGGTCGAAACGTTACAAGTTATGGTAAACCAGTTAATGAAAACTTTTTAAATCTGTTAGAAAATTTTGCAGACAATACCTCACCGGAGAATCCTATCGAAGGACAGCTTTGGTATGACAACACTGACAATGCTACACAGTTAAAATTGT
>Ga0102810_1000086_pt1 | contig 27816 bp, 22 predicted proteins | sample ColrivemetaGS573_FD_84506 | JGI IMG/M metagenome (GOLD analysis project Ga0102810, IMG submission 84506) | Estuarine microbial communities from the Columbia River estuary - Ebb tide ETM metaG S.573 | ecosystem: Environmental > Aquatic > Marine > Intertidal zone > Estuary | place: USA: Columbia...
GGATTTAAAGCTAAGTTGTAAACTAGAGGGTGCTTTACTATCTCGAAAGTAGCTTAGGGTTCTTGAGGTGGCGTGTGTGTAAGGATTGCGGTTTAATGCTATTTAAATTGAACGTTAACTGGTGTTAGTGGTTGGTCGGATAGTGAGTTGGTGGTTAAGTTATACATAAGGTTACTGGAGTAGTTGTTAAGAATTTCTTGAGTATTATAACTAACGCTTGTATCGTTTTGAGACTCAAGTTTGTTATTTTGGGGTGACTCGAATTGGCCATTAAGTTGCGCTCTTACTAGCAGGAGGTTATTATTCAAGAGTAAGGATTTACTCAATACAGTTTGGGTACTAAAAAATTTAGTTGCACTAAACTGATGCATTAAATTTTGTGGGGCTGGGTTAAGTAATTTAGTATGTGGTATGTTACGGGAGTTTGCCACACTTAAATAGCGTTTTAGTAAAAACTCGCGACCTTCTTCATAAGTATTTAAACCATCTAATGAGTTGTACTGGGTTGTACCTAATTGGGATGTAAGCGTACCCGAGTTACCGTTACCCACGAAGTTAGATAATCAAATATTACCATCCGTTACGCGTATATCCCATAACGGGGATCCTAACAATCTTTTACTGTTTAGGATCATATTATTTTGCTTAATTAAGTCTTCAGATACTAAAGAGTTTTTTAAAAGCCAACGCGACTGTTTAAGTATTGCCGAGGACTCTTGAAGCGAGAATGTATTGAGTAGTAGGTGGTGTTGATTTTGCGCCAAAGTGTTTAAATTCAAGGGTGTTAGTTGGTATGTAGTGTTAGGTAAGTAACTAACGTTATTAGAATGGTTAGTTAAGTAGGTTGAGTCGTTATTTAAGAATTCTAAGCTCCCAAAACCCCAATCTCTAAAACCACTGAACATTCTTAGGTCTAAGATATCGTAGTTATAGTTACCGGTATTGGGGGTAGGTAGTGCATTTTTTTGAAAAAAGTTAACCAGTACTTCACCATCATCAGCTAATTTTATATTACTTGAGAGTTCGTAAACTGGTGCGGTGAGTGATGTGTAGTACAATTCGTTACTTAGTTTAGGTAAGTCCGTAGCGTACTCATTGGAAGGTTTATACGAAATTTCTGATAACTCCCATAGAACCTTACTTTCGATACGGTTTAGGAGTTTTTTAAAAGTATAGTTAAATGTTAGGTGTATCGCCGTAAATACGCCGATGAGTAATTGGTTTAGGGTCGAGAGGGTTGTACGTACATAAGCTAACGACTCATATAGTACTGAATACATTTGTGGAAAACAGGTAAACGTGAGTAGAGCTATAATAGCGCAAGTTTTTACTAGTGTGAATTTGTGTACTAAAAAGTTTTTTTTTATATTCTGAACAGTTAAGTCTGATCATTTTGCGTTACGGAATACATCACCCAACCTAGACATGCTAACACGGACTTTATTATTACGTTCAAAAAATAACCGTAGGGTATTTAGGTAATAATTTTTTAGCCTAGCACTATTTAAATAGTTAGAAAGGAAAAAGTTTACGACGTAGTCAAAGAGTCTCAAAACTTATACTTATTTATAAGGTGGCCCATGCGGGGCAATAGTTCAATATGTTTAGATGATGGAATAAATGACGACGAGTACCGTCGAGATGATGAATGCAGCAAAATTTAGTCGTTTACGAAGGGTGAATAGGATAGAATTGGGCATGGAGCAGTAGATAACTGAACGGAATTGGGTTTTAAAAAAAGCTACCAATTATACTAACTTACTCTCCAATAACACGACTATTTAGTTGAGGTACGCTACTTATACTATTACTAAACCACGGGGGTAGTGACATAACAACCACCGACCCGAAACAGTTATACCCTAGCAACTTGTATTAAAGAGCTAACGTTAAAGGGACTTTAAAACCTCCGACAATCAGCCATCGGGGTGATAAGAGGCCTGTTTTAGGTTGTTAGCTAAGTTAATATCGCTTGACTTATAAGAGGAATCGTTAGGTGAGTAGTGAATAAAATGGGTACATCATAGGAAGAATAAATCACGCTTCATGAAGTAAACCACGATAGGCATCCAGTGGTGGAAACGCCCACATATTTCCATACACTGGCCTCAGAATGTTCCGGAAACAAGGAAAATCGTCACTCTGTGAGTGGAAAATCCAGGTACACAATCGATTTTTATACCAGCTGATGGTATAGCTCACGAATGTATGACATCCTTGGAAGATGCTAAAATATGGAGTCTTGTTTCTATAGGCATTGCAATTGCCCCCGTCACGTGGAGGCGTATCATATTAGTAACTCCTTTCCTCATAGGCCTGTACTGGTTCTTAAATAAGCCTGTATTGTAATTACTGTGGTTTATATCATCAAGAGTGAAGAAGTGGTAGAGTAGTTGGTTAGTCAAAGCTGATAAGTTTAGGCTCGTAGGTGTAGTGATGGGGGTTACCTGAGACACCTTCCCTAGGAAGTCCCTAAGGAGATTTAGTTTGGTGAAAGAATTGTTTTGGTAGATAAATTCCCTAGAAACTTCGGGGGAGAAACTCGAGGGGTCAATTAGCGCATAACTCGCCTTAACCTCCTCAAATAGGGGGTTCGAGGGAGAAGACAAGATAAATTTTGGTAAATTTATAGTATAATTTTTATTCGCAAAGTACTCCCTATATAGGTACTCCCTTTTCGTTAAAAGATTTGTTAAGATAGAGATGTTGTAGTTAAAGCCTTGCGTACCTACATTGGGTTGTCACGATGACCTGCCTGGAGTACTGATTTGGTTAAAGGAGGGTGTAGTTTCCCGTAAAACGTCCATGGATGAAGGTTCCGAGTCGTAACCAGATACAATCTCAAGGTTTACGCGCAAGTCGTGTAGTGTAGGTTTACCAAATAAGGATGAAAATAGATCGTTACTTGTATACCAGGACGATATACGTGAGTAGAGATAAGGGGTTAGTGCCCAGTTTGACATGTAATTCTTACGGGCTTTTAATAACTTTAGTAGATAATTTTCACTATCTGACATTAACTGATTGGTATCAGAGGAGTACTCAAAGGTTTTTCTTAGGTAAGGGAGTCCAGTTAACGAGTACCTCGCAACTGAGGACGGAGCAACTTCAACCCAATTTCAACGAGAATGTCAATCAAATCAGAGGTTTCTGCTTGAGTCACTATTGTTTGATAGGAAAAATGGTATATCGGAAAAATAAATATTCAACGAGTTAACTGTATCGTGTAGACTACTATAATTTGTGGTTAGGCCTACGTTATAACTAGTTAGGTTGTAGAAGGATTCCCGATTCTTACCCAAGAGGGACTCGTATTTAGTTTTATTTTCGCTTAAAAAGGGGTATTTAAGGTAGGAATGAGAGATATCCTGAAGCCGCGCATTTGTCCTACCTTCATCGTACCTTGGTCTGAAAACTTTCTGCAGAGACCTATAAGTGTTTATTGAATTCTTAGCGGTACTGGTTAACTTTAACGGGTTTGATAATCTTAAATCTTTATCTAAAACTAGATTAGTGTCGTCGGATAGTAGCCCATTAAAAGCTCTAGGTGAGTCAATGCCCACCTCAGTGTCATCGTTATTAGCCCTAAAATCGTTTAGTACCTGCGCATACGACGCAGGGTTATTATAATTAGAATCCGTTACTAGGTTATTATAATAGTGATTATTGTGTACGTAACTAACTTGTTTAGTATTTTCGTAAGCATCTTCACTACTGTCAGCGTCAACATCGTTCGCGAACCCGTTAAAATTGTTAGGGTTTAGGAGTCTAGCGTTTGATATCTCCTCATCTGCATATACATATAACGAGTCGCCCCTAACTACCTGATCTAAAGCACCTGTTGTGGACTCACCCCACTCACGGATAAGTTTATTATAAACCTTTACGGGTTTTTGGAATAATATAGATTCCTCAATGTTCTTAACTGAGTTGATATAGTCCTCGTAGGTATAGGAGGTGATACCTGCTTCTCACAAAGAGTCTTCGACCATTTCTAAAGCTTTTCGATCTCTGAAGTCGTAATCTATGTAAGTAGTTATTGTAGGTAAAGAGGTTTGTGAGATTAAATCTAAGTGTAGATTTGAGAGGTTTAAGCGGAGTTCTGTATTAGACTTTGCCCATACGGAGTTTCAGTAAGTATTTGATGTATAATTCGGTGTTAACTCACTTGAGAGTAAAACCGCCTTTGCAACAACGTTGTCTGAATTAAACTTGTCAAAGCTTAGGCTAGGTAACTTAAGGCTGGTAAAGGTTGAAGGTGTGTGGGTATATGGGAAGGTAGTGGGGTTATTGACGGCTTGGTTAACTAAATCAGGGTTATTATTAAACGTGAGGTTTGGTTTAGAGGGGTGGAATATGCTTAAGTCTCTAACTGATTTTTCACCCGCCCCTACTAACTCTGAAGATGATTTGATATCTAAAGAGTCGCTTAGGGGTTTGTATATTTCTAAGGTATCTCGATAAGAAGTTCTCCCACTAGGGTTGCTCAGTAAGTGATTGAGAGATACAGTCGTGCCCAACTTAGTATCTAAAACTTTTGGTAGGGAGGTTGTGGTAATTTGTGAAAGGGTAAGCTCGCCAAACTTATCAACCACTAGGTTCTGTTCAGGTACTGCCTTATTCAGTAAGGTGGACGGTTCACTAGCAGGTTGGTTGGGCCCAGTGGTGGGACCAGCTCAACCTTTGTTACCCACATTCCAACTGCTACTAATACTTATCGCTTTTTCGTCGATGTGGTTTGTAAACATATTACTTACTGAATTTAGTGAGTTAAAGTTGTGTTGCCTATACGTCCCATAAGAACCCGTGTTAGTTAAATTAGAGTTGTTATTATAAAGGTTAGATAGTTTATTATATTTAAGTGTGAACTCGGAACTTGAATTAAACAGTTCTTGATTATTAATTTTGGAAAAGAACTTGATTTTACTAAATGCGCCTGAACTTTGTAGAGTACTCGACCCTAATGATTTTTTTGAAGAGAAGTCTAAAATTTTATTATTATCGCTGGGGGATAAGATTAAGTGTATCGGGGAGCTAGTGAGTTTAGAGGTATTTTTGGACTTAAAGGCTTCCCAAAGCTTATTGGAGTGTGAATTACCTTCACTAGTCCGAGTGTATTTTAATGAGTTACCTGTCGATAATGAGTTATAGGTTTTTTCGAAAAATGAGGTGTCTGTGTTCCTTGGAAAGTAGTATTTTCAATTCCATTGTGCTGCCCGAATACTTATAACGATTTCCGTAGTCCCGAAACCATCATAATAATCTGTAGCATCGACCGTTTCTGAAACAATAATAGATATTGCCCAAGAGACTGGCACTATTGCAGTGATCATATCTGCACATTTACTACGACTTACGCCACGAGTTTCGCGCCTAGGACGAGTCCTTGGATTACACCAACGTGATACATTCATAAAGGTGATAAAATAGAGCATAATAAGGGAGATAAACATGAATCAGAGTCAGTGTTGAAAATGTAAAATGTGCATAAAAAACAACTCCTCGTGTACGAAAGAAGGTGAGGCTATAAACGGTTCAGGGTAGTGGAGTTTTCAAGCCGGGGCGTCTAGGTAACAGAAATAGGATCCGTCCGTAGAGATGGCCAACTCTTCAAATACCATCAATTCTTCGTCGAGTTCGGGGAAAATATTACTTATTTCCTCATAGTTGTTTTCTTGTTTTGTAATTTCCCTAAGGTCACTAAAGGAGTTGTAGACGTTTGAGTGTAAATCAGTACCTACAATATCAGCAGTAAAGGACATTCAGTCATTAAATGAGTATAACGTACTATCGACTAGATTACTATAGGAGGCACAGTGCCTATACCTATAATTGTCATATAAGTCGTAGATGTATTGAGTATTAGTATTAAAATAGTTTGCGACCACGTCCACTTCAAAAAGTTGCCTGGCTGATAGCATAAAAATAGTTACTGGGGTGAAAAGTGCGGGGGCTAGGTTATGTCATTGGTTTTTTCGCTCATTAGAGGTTAAAAGTTCGGTCATATAGTAGTGTAAATTCACGACAGTCTCGTGAGTCATGTTGTAGTATAGGTGTATATCGCCTAAAGACATAAAGTATAACGGTTATTACTAAAAACAGAACTAGCTTATTTATAGAACCTATAAGAAAAAAGAGTTGTTTCTAAGTTTTGTAGTACCAGGCTATTAAAGTTTTGTGTCGAAGAGTTAGTTGTTTTAATAAATCGGTGGTTGTGTAGGCTCTTACGTTGTATAAACCCTAACCTGTTAACTTCAAACAAGTAAAAATTTAACCTAGTATTAAACCGACCGACACCGAAATTATTTCTAATTGTAGGTTTCGCTTGTCGAACACTATCATATATCATAAAAAAGAAAGAAAGTACAGCAAATACACTTAACAAATGTCCAGCCGAAGCGATACTATGTCAACCGCCGAAAGCAGAAGGGTAGTCTAATACCCGGCGAGGCATACCACAATACCCGAGCCATAGCATAGGTATTACAGTGAGTAACTGACCTATCACATAGTAAAGGTAGTGCATATAAGCATATATACGACTGTACCGAACACCGTATATGGCGGGAAAGTAAAAGTAGATTGCACCAAAAATTCCGATCATACCCGAACCGGCAAGCATAACATGGAAATGCCCTATAACGTAAAAGGTATCATGGAATAATACGTCCATCCCTGTATGTGCGACACACATACCAGAAACTCCACCCGAGACGAAGAAAAAGATAAATGTAAAGGCTCAGAGGAATGGCAATTCCATCGTAAAGAAGCTATTAACGAGTGTGACGCATCAATGCATAAGTTTGGTAGCTGCAGGTACAGAAATCATAACGGTGAGTGTACTGAACAGCATACGCGTTGTGTGTGATAAACCAACCATATACATGTGGTGACCTCAGACAAAGAACCCTAGGAAGGCGATAGTATACATTGAGTACATCAAACTTGCTCGAGCTGATACACGCTTACGTAGGTAGAACGACAACATGGTATTTACAAAACCAAACACGGGTATCATTATTACGTAAACTTCGGGGTGGCCAAAGAATCAGAACATATGTTGAAATAGTACAGTATCACCCCCACCTGAGTAGTCAAAAAATGAGGTTTGTCAGTGTCGATCAGAGAGTAGCATTGCTATACCTATTACGAGCATAGGGTTCGCAGCAAGCATCATTCAAGAGGCAACTATTAAACTTTCGGTGAAGAAGGACCTAGCATCACGCATTTTACGGTTATTAAGTGTCGAGAGGTACCTGTAGGTAACTAAAAAATTAGCAGAACTGATTATTGATGCATTTAGAACGATTAAGACGCCCATTAATCCAATATCTGTTTTACCAATTGCAGTATAACGGGTACGTGCTGAGAACGGCGTAATCATAGCCCATCCAGGTAGAAGATCTTTAGCATTACGATCTACGGCTCAAATCAAGTTTTCTTCACTAACAAATCGCCTGTAAAGGGTATTTTGGTGCCTAGCAGTCAACAGTTTACATCTCCAAGCTTCCCTTGTAAACTTTAGTTGCCTCCAATTAGATAAGATACGTTGTTGCATGGTACTAGAAGTGAACATTTTATAAAATTTTTGATTGAGCGAGTTAAAAGAAACCCACCTATTGTTTAAGTACGCTTCGTTATTTTGCGAGATATGGTATAAATTAAAGAAGTTATCAAATGGTTGGACGTGGACAGTGTATCAGGTTTTAGACTCTTCTAGAGACGACGTAGCTATGTCAACAAACTTTAAATTAAAGTCTGTGAAATTTTGTTTTAGGAAGAACAGAAACTCCTCATGATAAAACCAAGGTGATCTACGATCCCCTTTAGCAATCTCAATAAGGGATAAGAACATATTAGGGTAGAGCTTATTTCAGATACCGAAATAGTCACCGCATTTAAAATCGTAATTTATAAGGGGATTATTAAATCGGATAAAACGGGTACTATTCATAAATTCGACACCGAAAGGTGATTTAGTGCCCGAAGTTACGTGTAAATTATCCGAGGAGTAGACCACCTCCTCTTTTATTGGTGTGAAGTTTTTTCTAAATCCTTTAAGGGTGTCCCACAGGTCGAATACGGATGTAGAGTTAAAGTTCAGTAATATAGCGTTTGAGGCGTTAGTTGGTAGTTGTGTTAAGTTAGTATATAGAATTGTCAGTGTCCTAAAGAGGTAGAGTTCGTCTAGTATAACAAGCAAATCGTAAATCTCTTCATAAACTTCCGCCACATTTGAATACTCAAGGGCGTTAAAGTCACGTATGGCAAATGCTTCAGTTAGGGGGTTTAGGTATATAACAGGATCAACAGTAACGTTAAAAAAGAATGCGTTCACTAAGACACAGATATTCATGACTGGGCGCAAAAACTCGAAAAGGGCGTCATCAAACTCGTTACGCATTACGCAGTACTTATTGTATTGAGTAAGTAAGAAGTGGGATTTTACTTTCGTACTAGAGTTAGTACCGTAGTTGTAGAACATAAGCATGTCATTGTCGATAAAATTTGTAGCATTAGTTTTAAAGCGTAGACCTACCATCGAGTTAGATAGTAACATGTGGTGATCACTTGAGTTAACCAGGTCAGTAAAAAATTTACGTTTCAGCATTGTTTGTAATTCACGGATGTTAAAACAGTTCATACGTTGGTATCTTCTGTCGACACAAACTAGTTGACAAAGCATAATCAAACCACCTGGTAAAAACCAGAAGGCTGCGCTGTTAAGTCTCGGGAATGCAACATCGTGGACGCCCAATTGGGTTGGCAGTAGGAAATTACCGAACGCACCGAATAATGCAGGCATTATCATAAAAAAAACCATAATAACCCCGTGTGCAGTGGCGATGGATAGGTACTGTAAGCTATCGCCTGCGAGGATACCAACCCCAGGGTAAGCAAATTCAAGGCGTATAACACTAGCTAGTCCCATACCAGCAGTACCGGAAATAGCTACGAAGTTAAAGTAGTTTATGGAAATTCTTTTGTGGTTTGTTGTGTAAATCCAGTTATTTACAGCGTAGCTTGAACGGATTTTAGCTCAGTAAGCAACTTCAATTAGAAACCTTAGCATGGCTTCTATGTTTTTATAGGCGTTAGTCGCTTTTGTCGAAGAAATTGTGGTATTTAACCAGGTAAAGAAACCTTTTTTAGTCTCTACTTGTTTAGGGCCCACTTGTAGGTTGAAACTTCACATTGAACTAAGGGATTTAAATGTTAAGTAGAGTTGCTTAAGTATATTACTAAAAACCAAAATATTTATTTCCTTAAAACTTTACTTTATTAATATTAAGTTTGTTTGAAAACCTGGAAGCGAATTTTAATGGGTTAATACTACGATCGTTAAGGGATGTAGAACGTGAGAGGATGTTTTGTGTTAAAATAATAATTAACCCCAACCCGAACTCCACAGCCGATAAGACGAGGAAGAAGAAAGTTAATGATAGGATACAGATATTATCGTAGAGTAGGCCTGTAAATAAGGCTGTGATATAAAGAGTTATTCATAAAAATTCGGCAGTGAGGAGAAGGTGTATAGCAGTGTTAATATTAATTGTTATACTAACGAAAAGGAAGAAGAATAAGAATAGAATAAAGTTTAATTCACCTAATGTCAAAAATTTTAAATTCCTAGAGAGAGATTAGGTTAAAGTACTGTATACACTCTTTTGTAGCTAGTGACATAATACCCCCTTCATCTTCTAAACCTAAGATGGGTACCAAAAACCCACAAAGGCTACTGACTTGATCACTACTTAATGAAGAGCTCTGGAAGGTAGATAGTACCTCGTTGAGTACTGGTTGGATGTAATAGAAATAAAGAACTAATGCTAAAAGAAAAGTTGTTGAAACGGAGTTAAAATCACGCTTTAGGGTAAACTTCTCTAATTGACTGAGGAACCTTCCCCTATCCTGTTCCGAAGCTGGTTGGTTAACTAGTACTGGCCGAAAGGAGGATTTTATTTTTATACCCTCAAAATATACATCGTCAACCATAAATTGTACGCGACCTAATTCTAATTTTTTTCGGTGGAATGCTATAAAATTCTGCTGTTTTAGGTATTTATTGTATAGTTCCCGTCTCCGTAACAAATAATTATTTTGCCAACAATTTTAGTTATTTTTTTTTATTACTACGAAAGAGTCCTCGCAGTATGATGAATTAACATTGTGGATTTCAAAAATAATTAAGTAGCAAATATAGAAGGCTAGGCTTAAACGCGCTGCTTCTTCGAGAAGGAAAAAGCAGAAGTAGACAACTTTACCTCAAATAACAAAGTAGATATAAAAGAGGTCTCGTGAAAAATCACTCTCATCCTCTCCGATAAACGATCCATCAAATCCATTTTCGGGTAGAAATAGTAAAGTACCGTGAGTCGCGAAGAATAACTCACTTAGGTACTCATCCTCATCGAAATCCCCGACGAAGATGTAGTAGGAATCAAAAAAATCATCGAGCATATCATAAACGTTAATACGGAATAGTAAAATGTAAAAACGTAGTAAGAGTCCTAAAGTATTTAAGAAGTCTTTAAAGACTTGTTTGGCAAGAAACCCAACCGATCGACCTTCTGAAACCGAAGCATCTAAGAAGGCGAAATAATGGATTGAGTATTTATAACCTAGATAAAATACAATTAAAGTAAAAAGGTAAAAAAACGTTGTATCAACTAATTCGATTACATCTTCACGGTTGTCATCTCAAGCCATTAGGGTGAAAAATCAATAAAAAATTCCTACACCAAAGGTTTGGAAAATAACTTCGAATTGAATACGAGTTTCTCGTGAAATAGTGTAGAGGTAATAATAAAACCTAATAGTCGCTGAGCTAATGGAGGAGACTCATCTAAGAGGAAGTGTCGAAGTAAAAAAACAAATAACTAATCACCCATAGATGCTAAACATAAGCTCGTATAGGAATTCTGGCATAGCATAACCGTTTAAGTTACTTTTGTAAAAGTCAACAACTGAGACTACGGAGTTCTCAAACGCACTGCTTTTAAGGTAGGTGTAGATAAAGTCGTTGATCATAAAAGATAGTTCAGGAGCGACGACTAGTACAGAACTAAATAATTCTTGGAATTCGGATTGTAATAAGGGGGCTAAGAAGAATGAGGTCGCCGTAGTTTGTACAACCATATCATTAAAGATGTTAGAAGCTAGGTTTTGGCTACCAATAACACCGGTACTTTGGTAAAGTAATATAGCGTCAAGATAAGATACTTTGACTATACTATCGAGAGAAAAGTACTCACTTAAGTTAAATACTTGTGTTAAAAAAACCATAACAAACCATTCGGTCCCTAGGTTTAAGGAGTCACTATTAAAGTTTAGTGAATGGGAGAGTCAAGGCTCATTAGATAAACTGTAAGAATTTACTCATGTTTTACTAAAATTCAAAATATAGATTGGGGGAGGGCGAAGATCCTTATAAATTTGGCTAATTTACTAGGATAGTTTGTAACCCACCAACTCCCTGAAAATTAGACCTTTATTTAGGGTACAAAAAAATTCTTACGTAACCCATATTATTATATAAACTAGAGTAGTATAATGCTTAGGGCAAAATCTTTATAATCCAGAAGTATGTAGAGGAGGTTGTTTAATCAAGATATTGAGGCCATACCCCAAGATAACTCTATAGGTAACCTTCAATATTGCGTAATAAAGCTTATAAATACAAAGGTATAGAGCATTAAAAAACTGTAGAAAAATTGCCTTAATGAGGATACACAGTAGGTTGTGTAGGTTAGAGGTATTTCCCTCATAGCAATAACCCTCCGGAAAAGCGATATTCAATATACGTAGACAAAGAATAAAGAGAGGAAGAAGTATAAGTGAAAAAATAAGGATGCAGATGCGAACGGGCCGTCGTTTTTAAACCAAAAGCTTGTACGTGATGGGTGGTAATAAAAATGGTCTCGTTTTTTATCACCCCAACCCCACCGGCTAGGTTCGTGACTGAGTTGAATGTAATCGTTAGTACGGGTTTGTTGGTACCATGACGAATTAGTGAGATAGCCGAAAAACGACATTATAAAATGTGTATATATTAAGTATGAAAGGAAAATATTAATTATTATGATCAGTACAAGCCCTTTTTTTCAGTTTGACCATCTTAGGCTTATTTGTAGGCGGTGGGATAAGTAAAGTACGACCGTAAATAAAGAAGTAAACTTAAAGAAAAATACCCGTGAATATCAATGCCACCAAGTGTATACAAACGGTAGGCTATAATTAATTTCGAAGTAGAACGGTACAATTACAAAAGAAGCTACTACCGCAAAATTTAGAATGTAGTAAGTTTCGATTATCCAAAATGTTTTGTATCAGGACATTCAAACACGTTTATCACGACCGGTATAGCTCCCGTACCTACTGACAATTAAATTTTCAGCAATTCAACCAAACATAAATATCAGTAGTATTCAGGTTTGTACTAGGCTTCACTCAATAGGTTCTCATAGAGGTTCGTCATCGACTAAACAAGCGTCCACGAAACATAAAAACACGACACTCTGTATATAGTAGAAACCGAAACTAAATGACCTTATATAGATTTCTAAAACCTCAGACGTTATAAACTTGGTTGTAAATTTGTGACTTATCTTATTAAAAGTTGTTTTTATAAAAATTACTAAGTTTTTTACGCTATAAATTTGCCAGAATGGTTTGGTAGGTAATGAGGTTTCAAAATCAAGCCTCGTCGAAGCATCCCTATCTCAACGATACAAACCTTTATATGGGTCGGAATCAACATTTACGCGACCGCCCACGACAAAGGTAACAATGTCGGTTCGTAAATTCCTTACTTGCAGGTAGAGGTTAGATACCGTAGTTGAAAAAAGTCGTAACCCATTAATGTAACAAACCCTTAGTTTATTAATAAGTAGTCGTATTAATTTAGTAAAAAACAAAAATTATGTTAGCCAATTACGCATAGTAGTAGACCACTAACGTTTAACCTTAACGCTTCTTTATGGGTAATTACTCCTTGGGAGGTAGATAATATATAAATGGACGACCGTGTTGTAATATTCATAATACGTAATGCTTTTAGTGAAATAGCATACTTTCGCGAAACTGTTGTAATCAAACGCACTCCTTTATAAAATGATCGATTTTTATAAAACAGTACTGTAAAGCGTACGAAAATATTGTAGTCGTAGTTATTAAAATATTTTTTAAAAAGTAAATAGTGTTGGATACACCCTATACGGTGGAGTAGGTTAAGTAGTTTTAAGCTACGTTTAGAGATTTGAAGGGTCATACGTAATTTTTTACGAGATATAGCTAAGTTTAGGTGGTTTATTAGGCGTGCGTCTGAATTGTAACCTGAGATAGTTGGAAACGCAGGACTCGAACCTACACTCCTTAGACCCAAAATCTAATGCTTTACCGATTAAGCTAGTTTCCAGTCTGTTTAGGGTTAAACCTCCCCCTAAATAAAAGGTTTAATTGTTATTATCATTTTTGTTATTATCATTTTTGTTATTATCATTTTTGTTATTATCATTTTTGTTATTACCATTTTTGTTATTACCATTTTTGTTATTATCATTTTTTTTGAGGTCTTTTACAGCCGTAACTTTTCAAAGTCCGTCATGATCCTCAAACCTGTTTAATCGATCGGTGAAAACAGACCAATAGGTCTCGGAGTAATTCGGTGATACTCAGTAACGGTAGGCAAGCACCAACGCGTCAACCATTTTTGTTAGATATTGGACATAATAATTAAATGATGTTACTATTTTTTTGAAAACTTTGTTGATAAAGGCGTTAATGTTATTTGATTGGAATTTTTTGAGTAATTCTTTGAATAACAACTATACTGGGGAGTATGTGTGTTGAGGTTATAGCACGTAGGTTAGTAGTATAGAGGAGAGGAAGACGGCCAGGATTAAGCTTAAGAATTTTATTCAACCGACTTTGGTTAAGAAATCATAACGATATCGAGGGATACCACCCCGTACAAAAACAAGCAACGCTAGAAGTAGGATGAATTTAACAGCAGTTATTATAGCATTAAACACGTTCGTTTTAAGACCTGCATTAGGTAGTAATAACATAATATTGTAGGCCATTTTGTAAACTACTAAATTTAGTACAAAGAATGGGCTTCAGTAACTAAGCCATGATTCAAACAAAGATTCGTATGAAAAAAATAAAATTTCTAAAAAGTTTCATTGATACGTGAAGAACATAAATTATAACGGTTTGTGTGTTAGAAAAATGTTCTTTTAAAGAAAGATTGGGTGGAAAAGAAGTGGTTTGTTAGTAACCTATTAAAAAGGGTACCATGGTTTGTATTAGCAGATACTTTATTAAGGGATTTTGAACCCGCTACTGCTTGTGCTACTATAACCATTAACACAATAACAGACACGACTGTTTCGAGCACGGCTACGAGTAAACCGAATTCGTCAGATGGGTCTGATAGTGAGTTAAACATACCGAAAAAGTAATTGTAAAAACCATCTATAACATAAAATCAGTAAGTTGCTGATAGGAAATACTCGGTGATATAGTCATAAAAATGAGATGTCGTTAGGGCGTCAAATCATACCATCAAAAAACCAACTTTGGTTTAGTAAAGTTGAGTCGTTATAAATTTTACCAACTCGCTCGGCGACAACCGGGGATATTTGAATTGTACGCCTCACGCCTTAAAATGAACCTTGAGTATCCCGTTTGTTTATTTAAACTCCATACCCTACCCGAAACTACACACCGTTTAATAGACATCGACCTTGTACTTATACGAGGTAGCAGTGTTAAATAGTAAGCCGCTTGGTATCGCCGGGAATAGGAGATTGTATTTGATTTTTTCATAGATTTAAGTATCGACCGTTTAAATTCATTTTTTAAAAAACAATGGCGTTTGTAGTTATCCATTTCGATCCATAAGGTGTGCCTATCCATAGTATTAACGATCTACGTCACCGAAAACAATGTCTTGGGACCCAATAACCGTTACAAGGTCCGCCATGTAGTGGCCTTGTACCATCCTAGGTATTACATGCATGTGGTGAAATGCTGGTGTACGTATCTTACACCTATATGGTTTAGAAGTACCATCGGATATTAAAGATACCCCAAATTCACCTTTTGGTGCCTCAACAGCAGCATACGTAAAACCTTTGGGAACTTTCATACCCTCGCTATATTTTTTAAAATGGTGTATTAAATTTTCCATTGAATTGTATTTTGTTTTTTTACTTAATTGGTTAAACCTTGATTTATATAAAAATTCAAAAAAGGAAAAGGAGTTTACATTATCGTGAGTGTTACTTACAGAACTAGCGCGTTTATTCGTTAGGTTACTTAGTACTTGAAAGACAATGTTTACACTCTCATACATCTCGCGGACTCTTATTAAGAAACGGTCATAGCTATCACCGCGTTTACCTAAAAAGCTATGTAACGAAAGGAACCAATATGAGGCGTAAGTTTCAGACTTATAAAAACGCATGTCTTTTCGTACCCCAACACTACGTATTGTGGGACCACTTGCTGCGTACGAAATAGCGTCGTTGATATTAATACTACCTACGCCGACTAAGCGGGTTTTTCAAATACTATTGGTCGTTAGTACAGCAAAAATTTCCGTTAAGGACTTAAAACAGTCCCTAGCAAACAGCGCGACATCTGTAAAGAATTGGTGATTAAGACCAGTTCAGTCAATCTCGTTGGGTCGGTAGAAGGCAGCGTGGAAACGAGCACCCGAGACACGTTCGTAAAACTCCATTAATCGTTCACGCTCTTCAAATGCTCAAAATAATGGTGACATATTACCTACATCTAACGAATGACACGCTAGGGCTAGGAGGTGGTTCATAATACGAGTTAGCTCGTCAAATAATACCCTTACTTGCACATAAAGCGCTGTGTGGGATGTTGTTTTAAGTAAGGATTCTACGGCTATACAAAATGCATGCTCTTGGGTCATCATAGACACGTAGTCTAGGCGGTCAAAATAAGGTATGGATTTTAAGTAGGTACGTTTTTCAATCAACTTTTCAGTACCCCTGTGGAGAAAACCGACGTGTGGATCAGCCCTCTCAACTAGTTCACCACTAAGTTGTACAACAAGGCGCAATACCCCATGCGCAGCAGGGTGTTGGGGTCCAAAATTTAGGACGAAGCTTTTAATCTTACGTTCCGTAAATGAGTTTTGTGGGTAAGGCGGTTGTCAAAAATTAAAAATTGATGATTTCAAGAAGTTTACCCCCGAACCTTTAGGTTATGTAAACTGAAAATTTCGCTACAAACCTTTAGGTTATATATTTCCAATTGTATAGTCGGTATATCGTCGGTCGTGTATCGGATAAGTCGTTTATTGATTGATAAGTCAGGAAGTAAGGTTCATAAACTACGAAGACCGAAAGTGTCATATAATCAACCTCAAAATAATTTTTTATGTCTGAGATATCATATCTCGTGTTGTGAATAAATAAAGGCGTATACCTACTTTTTTGTTTACGAGTTTTCGTCAAACGGTGTTTACCAGCTAAGCCTTTTTTATAAACTAGACGTTTAAATTTCTTAACCCGACTAATTGATCAATTTAACATTCACCTGGAAAGGATATAAAAACTATTTGATATAATAAGTTGTATTAAATCGTTCTGCGCAACGTTAGTATACAATATGGTTGCTAACTTACCGTTCAGGTAAAGACGTTTAGTGTCTATAAATATGACTAACGTCTTCACATCTGGTAAAAGTCTGGAATACATCACTGCACGCTCGAGTGACATCTCAGATGCACTTAACATATAGTGCGTAGTCTGCTTAAGGAATTTACTTAAATACCTAGTAAGTCGGTACTGATACCTGAAGGTAAGAGATAAAGCCTCTTTTATAGATGTACGCGCTTGTCGTCACAAACGTTGGTACCCAGGTTTGAACCTGACACGACGTATAAAAACTTCATCAAACTTAAAGGAGTAGTCTAAACCTTTTGCTAAATAATCAGTTTTGTATAAAATGTCATCTTTCGGTTTTGAGTAGAAGTAGTGCGGTGTTTGATAGTTTGTTGAGTAGGCTAAGTTAGGGAACTGTAGATTGTAGAATTTTCGAAACTTTTTCTTAAAAATTTTGAACGAGAATTTTAAGGACTTAGCTGATTTCAATTTTCGGCGTAAAAAATATCTTGAAACAATGATACGTTTTTTTCGGTCCATTAGTGATTTTTTTAACTGATTAGGGAATAGGAATGAGAAAAACAACTTCTTAAACCTAAACTTGTACTTTAATTTAAGTTTTTTAAAAACTGAATTGTTCAGGATAAAAACCCCTACATTCTGCATAATAAAGGCTTTTTTAGTCTTAGTAGCAAGCCTTAACCCTTTATTAAACTTCGAGTTTATATATACAAACGACTTACTAACCGCTGAGGAGGCTCAACTAAGTAGGTAATCTTTAACGCCTGAAATGAACAAGTTCTCCTTGTATCGACTATACACTCATAACGTCGATGGTGTAAGAGGTTTAGTAGGGGAATGGTGTTTGAGAAAATTGGCGTTATGTCGGAAATTGAAGTTTTTAGTCAGGTTTAAAGATTCTCCTTTTTCGATATAAGCCAGGGATTCACTATTAGGTATTAAACCGGCCATGGTGTATTGTAGCACAAACCGTTCTCTAAACAGTGGTGGGAAACCTGTAGCCCTACGGCTTCGAGCAACCTTAACCAGCTTACGGGTTATCTTTTTCTGACTACTCTGACTTAGACTAGACTGTAGTTCTGTAGTAAACTGATCAGCTAACCCAAGCTCGACGTATTCGCATGTGGGGTTGTAGGTCACTTCCCTCGTTTTTAGCCTTAGGTATTGGGAACCTCTGTATGGTTTCCTTATAGTTAGGTGTTTAGAAGCTAACACAATTCCCGATATATCCAGTTTCTCAACCCTATACCCACTATAATATCTTAGTCTATAACGAGTTTTACGTTTCTGGGCCTTAAACAAGCGCTTTTTAAGCCTTAATTTCCTCTTAACTCTCCTCCTAACATAACGCGATTTTCGGGTAATTCTTAAAAATTTGTGGAGCCTAGAGTTCTTTCTGTAATTACTAATTGGAGATGAGTTTAGGAAAAGGTAAGGCCTGCCTCGACGCGAAAACGACCTAATCGTTTTAATATGCCTTAGTCGGGGTGTAGTTTTCAAAAAACTCCGAGTATTAGCTGATAGTTTTACTATTAAACTAAGTGACGCGAGTTTAGCTAAAAAATCAGCCTTCATGTTCGGATATAACATTAAGTACACTCTTACCATTTGTGAAGTAACCTTGGTATGGCGAGTCAATCAACTATCGAGGGATAACCTACGGAGTTTTTTAGTGATAAACTTGTGTAGGTTATCAGGATCTAAGTTTGTAATGGTTTTTACTTTGTCAGAAACCCGAATTGTAGGGTCCGGCGCATAAGGGTTAAGTGGGGTACCCACAAGGTATAACCACCTCATTCACATTTTATTTTCGTGCTTTAAGAAAGTCGGATGCTCAACGCTTACTACCCGAGCAGGGGATTTTAAACCAAACTTTGGTTTTTTTGAAAAAAATTTTTGGATTTTAGATCTTTGTAGACCCCTAAGACTCATTCGTTGCTTAAAAAAAATCACTTTCCCAGGATGTAGTTGTGAGGAGAGTAGGTTCGAAACTGTAACGTTTTTAAAAATAAAGACTTATATACCTAAAACCACACTAACTTTTTCACCTTAACCTCTGTACGCTTTTTTTTCTTCGAGATGTACTTTTTCTTAACCACTTTGTAATTTATTTTTTCCGGTTTTAGCTTATCCTGTAGTTGACGTCTGGTCTCGCTTATGAAATTTCTTAATAACTTGTTTAAATTATAAGAATTCCAGGCATTTGACCATGTTCGTTGACCACGTACAGGTTTACCTAAGGCGTGGGATCGACCACGGTGGGATTTAATTAAGTAAAGGCGTATTATATTGAGCCTATGGAGCTCTTCTAGTTTATTATTAACGGTGTGGATTTGTGAAAAAAGTCTATTTAAGGGTTGCATAATCGGCTTGTAGTTCGTGCTTTGGTGTACATCTAAGGGTTGATCTTTTCTTTTCTGAAAAAATGTTAACTCAAAACGTTGTACAAGAAGTTCTATAAACTTTAACCCGAAACCGGGTAGACAGGCTATTAATTCGTTCATAGTATGATCGAAATAAAAAAGTTTACTCCCGAAAAACAAACCCTTTGTTCAATAAATTTGTAAAATATGTTCATACCTCAAAATATATACTATTTCTTACCCTTTACTTTCTTATTTTTTTTTCGTAACTGTTTAGCTTTATACAAAGCTAGGCGCCTATTTCAGGTAAACTCACCAGCTTTAAAACCAACCATTCAAGAGTTAACCCGCTTCGTATGCCACCTTTTACCCGCGTGTACTAAAATGTCGGTGCCTACGAATAATTCGGGAATTACTGATGACCTAGCCCAGATTCGCTTTTCGGATGTATGGTGTACAGGGTTGGAGGCAATTAAGTAGACAGCCCTCCATGTTTTGTATGAGAAGTAGTGTAACTTATTGACCTTGGTTAGATTGAATTTATTATTATATGAGTGTGCCATTATATATATATTATTTTAGTTTAGTGGTTTTACCTCAAGGGGTACGGGGGTGGTGAATAGTTTTAGTACGCCCACCGTGTGGGTGGTCGACAGGGTTACGCGCAACCCCCCTTACCATGGGTTTGCGACCGAATTTGCTGTAGTAGCCAGCTTTGTTATTTTTTCACAACCTGTTGTCGGTTATAGCATTTGAACCTAAGGAGGCGATTGAGAAAGCAGAAAAAATTTTACGTACACCTGACGGTAGCGTTAGTAGGCTAGTATTAATTACACAGTTTAGACGAGTCATTTTTGCACAGGTTCCGGGACTACGCGCGTACTGCATACCCTTACCAGGTAAAATTTCAACCGAGCTTATTGGTTTATTACGTGGTAGATGTAATAGCAAAAAAAAACCTTGCTGTATATACGCTCGTTTAAAAATACGTATTAACTTATTTTGCATCTTCTTTGGTTTATGGTTGTAGCCGTACATCTTCGTTAGAAGAAATAGTTTATGATGCGTCGACGTGGGTATGTAAGTTGCACAGCCGGAAGAGAAGAAGAAAAGTGAGAAAAGTTTATGTGAAAAAGGAACCATGACTACACTCGCTATTAGTCCAATATTCCTTGCCCTAAATTTGTAATTAGCCGTAAACGTACGAGTTTTATAAGTTTTTGATTTACGGGTCCACAGAACAATCCTACCTGACACATTTCTACCCGAAGTTGAAACCGATTTATAGGTTAATTTTTTGAAAATAAACTGCAATGGCAGCTTTCTTTGAAACTTAAAATTTAGTCGCGAGCCTGTAGACCTAACTTTGTTTTTAAAAAGTTTAAAATTTAAATCGAAGGGGTTATTAACAGCCCGGCTACTAAATAACATGAGGTAGTGACTACTGCTTAAATAAATTAAATAAAGTTAATAATACTAAAGTGTGATACGATGCGGTCACGTAGTTAAGTGTCGAACTGAAATTTACCTCTAATAAAGAATTATAGAGTTCTAAGTCTTCTGTTCTTGTCGACGGTACTGTAGTGTAGGGGTATAGTAAACTATCATAGTCCACTAAACCGGGGTTTATACTCTCAGAAAGAGGTAGATTTGTAATGTCTCTTGTTGCCAACCCCGACGACAAACTACCCAATAACGGAGTGTTATAATACTTAGTGTTGTCCCCTTTGGATAAAAAAAGGGAAATAATTGAGCGTGAACAGGCGAAGGTAGTCAAACCTGCATAGTTTACAACCTCTGAAAGTTTTTTCTCGAAGACTAAAACGCTTGTCGAGTAGGATTGTGTATTAAATAACCCCAGGCTTTGGTAGAAACGTACGAACTGCTTTGATCGTATATACAAAAAAACTCAGTTTTTTGTTATGTAGGAAAGGCGTAACCAGTTTGTCCTGTGCTTACGCCTTGCGTATTTTTTACGAACCATTACTGTCGGGGACTTTCGATTAAACTTCTTAAACCGCGTCGTCATCCTAAAAACTTTAAAGGTATATACAGACGATTTTGTTTCGAAATGTCCCGGGTTTGCATATAAAAATTTACTAACTAGATATGGTCATTTCCGTACCATTCGCTGGAAGAATTAAGTTCTGATAGTGTAAACCCGATCTTACCTTGTAGTTGAATTAGTCCAAAAATTAAAGCTTCTGCAGTTGGTGGGCACCCCGGAACGTACGTGTCTACTGGTAAAATTCGGTCACACCCGCGAACAACAGAGTATGAGTAATGATAGTAACCACCACCATTAGCACAACTACCCATAGATAAAATTCAACGAGGTTCAGTCATTTGCTCGTAAAGTCTACGTAAACAAGGGGCCATTTTATTGGTTAACGTCCCCGCAACAATAATTAAATCTGACTGTCTAGGGGATGCCCTAAATATGATACCGAAACGATCCATATCGTAACGGCTCGTAGCGGCGTGCATCATTTCGACTGCACAGCACGCGAGCCCAAACGTCAGAGGTCACAATGACCCTGCACGAGCTCAACTTATTACTGATAAAACTTTTGATGAAAGTCATTCTAATTTCATAAAGTAGTTATTTATTTATTTACGGAAACACCGCCGAATATAGCTAGAGAAACCGCTAGGTCTACTAACCCCGTAAACGGAACGGCGTTTAATTTTACCGACAACGGGTGAGAAATCGTATACCCCCCTAATAGCAGTATACCCAACCCCAGGAAGGTCATTTGCACGACCACCCTCAATTAAAACTCGATTGTATTTACCACAGAGGTAGTTTATACCGGGTAGGCGGGCTGTTACACGTAACCCATTATTTAAATTCACTTTTGCTACGTGGCGGACGGCCGAGTTTGGTTTTTTTGGCGACATTGTTACAACTCTTGTAACAATACCTTTTGCTTGTGGGCATTGGCTAAGAATAGGAGTTCGCGACATGGTCGGGTACTTATACTTTGGTCCAGGCTTTAAATATTTATTTCGTCTACGGGCGGCTTGTTTTAAAGTTGCCAATTATATAGTGTAATATTATATAATGAGGGATTGTCAAGATATTCCTAGTCAATACATTAGTAGAGGTACTCCAAAAAATAAGAGACTTTCTCTAGATGAGAGATCTGCAGGGGCTTGTAGTTGAAAGGCGGATGAGAAACCAAACATTAAATTCATCCAGGATCGGAAGAAAAATGTGGGACCTATTAAGTACAGGAAAACTAGTAAAAATATAGCTAGTAGAGGGAAAAGGTCAAAGAAAAATGAAAAAAATAAGAATTCTGCAATGAAGAATATAGAACCAGGGAAACCTAAGAAAATTAAACAATTTAGTAGTATGGCTAAGAATAGTTTGGGGCATAGAAAATTAATACCACTTACCTCAGTTAAAAGACGTGTTTTAAACCTTCGAGCAACCGCGTCTACTAATAAAAACGAGTTGGTAGAAAGTAAAGCGTGACTAATAAGCATACAGAAGTTTGCTAACATTAAGTTTGATTGACCACTTATAACACAAATTGTTAATCAATGCATTTCGACAACAGTCGAGTACGCAACGAGTTTTTTTAGATCGATTTGGTAAAATAACTTAAATACGGCATCTACTATACCGACTACCAAGAACGGGTAGACATAAATAAAAGTAGGCTCTAGCTGAACAGTCACTAAACACTTCATAAGACCAAAAAAGGCAAACTTAACAAGTACCCCGCTTAGGAATATAGAGAAATTCGTTGAGGCTTCCACATGTGCTTTTGGTAATCAACCGTAAAATGGTCATATAGGCAACTTAACACCAAAACCCAGTAAGCAGCACAGAAATACGAAGTTTACTTCAAAATCAGAGAAGTAGTTTAACGAAACAACTGTAAAAACCGACGAGTCACATATTAAAAATAAATAAACTAGGCCAAATATTAGAAATAATGCACCGAATTGTGTCCAAAAAAACATTAGATACGCTGCTTCTACACACCGCCTGGTTTTGGCAAATTTGTATAATATGAAGAAGGATGGGATTAGTAACATCTCGTAAGACAAAAAGAATAAAACCAAGGAGTCGGTAAAAAATAAAACGTACCCTGCAGTTAAAATCACCAAACAGTAGAACATGAATGAGGCTAGTTCATCAGAGTTGTATGAGAGGCAGAAGAGTACAGAAAGGACAGTAATAACTAGAAAAACATAAATAAATGGGTAAAAATAAACTTGGCAGAGGTTCAAATTTAGTGTATTAAGTGGTACGAGGTGGTTTGATACTAGCGTACTTATTAATATAATGTCGGCGCTTGAGCTTGTACTAGAAATGTAAACCAGGTCTTGGTAGTAGTACATGAGGTAATTTAAAATAGTAAGCGCCAGTAGTAAAAAAAAAGTAACCGCACTTAAAAAACACCGATTTAAAACTAACAAAGTATTTAGGCGCACAATCGAATTTAAAAAAAATAACCTTAAAAAGTATAAAGAGGTTATTAATAGTAAGATATTAAAAAAGGTGTAATAAATATAACCATACCACAACAAAACTAAAGCGTTACTGTTACACACCAGTTATTAATAAATTAGTAAACTTACCAGAATACGTCGTAAGCTACCTTACGGCTCGGGTTCCACGCCATTTGTACCCTAATAGAGAGGTTTTGTACTATTTTTGATTTTGTAGGTAACCTGTGAGCAACTTGTTTACAGTAATATATAGCCCTACCGTAGCGCAAATTTTTAAACTCAAAAAGGTGTATACCTGCGGGTATGTCAACCGATCAACCAGCCAATTTACCCTTACCTTTACCCATACGGGAGCCTTCAACCTTACGAGTAATTGGTATATGTGGAAATACGTGAAACCACATGTAACGCAGGGTTTTATCAAATTTACGCGATGATTTCTTTAAAAAAAGTTTATATCTAAAAACTTGTTTACTATTTAGTCTTAGTGGTTGGACAAGTAGAAGTCCTATATTACCAAATATTAGTTCTGTAAGTGTGGTAAATCGGAAAAAGCGCCGTTTGTGTATATTTTTATGAGTAAATTTTCTAGGACGGAGTGCCAATTATACAGGTTGTTTACTAATGCATCAACCAGGCCATAAGTAGCAAGAAGTCATCTATATAAAAAATCCCGGACGTGAAAAGTATAATAACTGTTAGTGCAAAATAGTAATAAGTAACGATGTGGCGTTCATTTCCTAAAAACGGGTAGTTTAGGGTTTTTAAGTTTGTTGAGTACAGGAACCTAATATTTTGAACGTAGAAATATAGGCCCACCAGTAGGACGACAAAAAAAATTGAGTAGAGTAGGAAAAAATAACTATTGACCAAGAGCGTTAATATGAAAAGTTTGGAGAAGAAACCTATAAATGGCGGGACACCAGCCATTGAGAAGAGTAGTATTGTAAGTAGTAGGGTAAAAAAAGAGTTGAAACTGAAGCCGCTAAAGGAGTATAGGGTTTTAAATTGTGTTATAATAACACTAAACATTGTTCAGAATAAGGTGGTAAGGGATAGGTTGTAAAGAAACATGTATGTAAAAAGGTATACGTTAGTATCGATTAAGTTATTTAAAATTACCAATTATACACTCAAAAAAACGTTGCATAAGAAGACTTTACTCTTGCTTTTTGGGTGAGGTGGTTACGCATATACATTAACTTTCTAAAGTGTGGTTTTAGTGGTCTGAGGTATTGAAGTTTTTTTATAAAACATTTTTTATAGCTCTTCATTCACAAACAGCGTCTTTTATTATTTTTAGGGCTCTTAACAACTGCCAAGTATACACAAACATTTAACACAAAATTATTAGAGCCAAAAATAGAGGCTTAGATTATGTGAAGCACTTAATGCTAAAATTACGAATAAAGAGTTGAGGATACTACTAATAGCCATGAAAACTTTTAGATAATAAGACTCGCACATTATACAAAGTAGTGATATTAAGCCTAGTATGACGAATAAAATGGTTACGGCTGTGTAAAAATAGAATATTTCAGTGAAATATGAGGTCAAGAAGTGGACAACAAATAAAAATAAGAAGAAGTAAAAAAAACAGATATAAAAAAACAAGGTATATACGGGCGTACCTTTAAAGAATGTCGTTTTTCATAAGAATAGCGGTGATACACCACATTTTACGAAAATACAGAATACCATAACAAGTCAGTAAATACCGATTGAGGCTACATCCGATACCGAACCTACGCTAATGAAATACGTGAATACATAATCAAGTAAGAACCAATCAAGTGTGAGTAACTTAGTGTATAGTAAAAGGAAGAATAGAAATAAATTTAATGACGATATTAGGGAGATTCAGAAGAAATACAGGACTGATTGTAAATACGAATGGGGTATACTTTGCTGAAGAATATGCCCGAAAGATAGGTTTAGATTACGATAAAAAAAGGCAGTTGAGAAGGTCGAAGTTACAATAATTAGTAAGATTAATGTCGATATAACTTCTATTACGAAGACTGTAGTAAAAATCGAATTTGACATAAAAAGTATAACTAATCAGTAACAGAAGTTATAGGTTACTACAACGTAGTCATAGATTTCACGAGAAGAGAAATATGTTGTTGACATAAAAACGAGAGTTGTTAGTAAAAAACCAGTAATGATAAAGTATATCATTTTTGACTGAAAGGTTGTCAATACTATATGTCCAAACCAAGCCGATAATGTAGGTGATACCCATAAACTGTTGAGGAGTAAAAGTATGATATAGGGCGTAGCAGCGATCCAAAGTAGATCTAAACCATTTACTAAAGAACTCTTATATTGCACCTGCGCAGCTGTATATTTATTATTTAGAGCTGGTAGTGGTAACAGGTACGTAATAAGTGACGTAACACCGGTGAGGTAAGTTATAACTAAGAAGAAAGAAAAACTTCACATAATAGAAAATGTTATAAAGAACATAATTTACAAATAATACAGCGGCTTTGTGCATATTAAAAAGACGGCCAGGAGAGTGCACCAGAAAAATAAAACGTGAATAATCCAAAACATAGATAAAAGTTCAACGGAGTAAAGCGTACTGTGCTGGGAGGCAAACTCAGTAAGGTAAAGGGGTTTAAGAAGCGAACTGTAAAAATCTACCAAATAATATAACATTCCAAGAGTGTACCCGATATCTTACCTGCACCTGGACTTGAACCAGGACCCGCAATGGACAAGGTTTTAAGCCTTGCATGTCTACCAATTCCATCATACAGGCTTCTAGCGTAGCTTCGAAGCTTTATAGTTTAAAAAATAACGGATCACTTGACCGTATATTAAATGTTAATTTTTTTAAGAAAAAAAGGTTAGTTTCTAGAATAGGCATATTTACTCGCAAGAAGGTGGCCAAGAGGAGTGACTTATTTAGACTATTCAGTGCGGCCGCCATCGGATCATACGAAGTTACAAACGACACTTGCAACGAATAGAACCTTATCGTGAACTGCTCTTGGGAAAATGTTTTGTGGGCCATGGGGGCCTTCGTCTTTGTAAAAAGGGTTTGCCTCGTGGGTCGTATAAAAAATTTGGGGGTGGAGGTTTTTTTACAAGTTTTTAGATTATTTTCGATGTAAAATAGTCAGGTAAATAGCATATACGATTGCTTAACCAGTAACTTCTTACTTTTATTCTTCTGAGGTGAGAAATTTAAGAGCAACCTGATATTTTGCACAGTGCCTAGTGAAATAAGTGAAGTGAAGACTAGGGAGTACCTTACACAATGCCGCTTTTTTAGGGAATTCTTTACAGACAAATTTCGGAGTTTTTTATGTTGTATGTACGTTTCATTTATTGTGATACTCAAGCTAGCAGGAATCGAACCTACATTATTAGAGTGAAAATCTAATGTCCTAACCGTTAGACGATAGCTCGTTTTACTTTGAACACTGGTTGTTACAATTGAACCGTAACCGGGTTTTGTATCAACGTATCCTTAGTAGGATCATAATACATTTCTTTTAAACCAATTGTTGGAAATGATTTTTGGAAAGGACAACTGCTATCGCCATACTGTAGCATTAAATTCCGTAAATCTTTTTTACCAATAAAGTTTACACCGTAAAGTTCAGAGGCCTCCCGCTCTAACCAGTTAGCGGCCGGGAAAAGTTCGGTGATTGAATCGATTAACTGGTTTGCATTCAAGACCCGTGACTTATTATTTAATAAGTTACTATAGACGAAGATAAAAAACCGATCTTGGGTATACAACGAGTGGAAATTATAAACAACCAGGGAAGATTGACTTTTATTGACCTGCATAAGGTTTTGGTACGCAAGCCCACTTTTAAATAAATCATGATTAGGTATTTCGTAAGTAAAGATGTCGGAAAGTTGGGTACCAAAAAAAACTGAAGACAGTTTTAGGTGAGTTGAAAGGTACAGGAACGAATCATTCGTAACTACCAAACTAATCGTTTTGGTTTTTTGTGCAGTATTGTCTGCAAATGAAAAAGGACAGCTCGACAAAATATACTTAAAAAAGAGTTTGTTGTTCGTCAACACTTTGTTTTAGACTGGACTCGAACCAGCGACCCCAAAGTTTTCAGCCTTGTGCTCTACCAGCTGAGCTACTAAAACCTTCATCCACAGGGACCTCAAAAAAGAGGACCCCTTACTTAAGGGGGTATACACCCACAGTCCCATATACCACCTCTAATAAGGGGGTAGATCCCTTCATAAAATATATGGTATTGGTGGGTATGTATTATATACTATTATTTAGTATTATATACTATTATTTAGTATTATATACTATTATTTAGTATTATATA
>Ga0102810_1000088_pt1 | contig 27619 bp, 20 predicted proteins | sample ColrivemetaGS573_FD_84506 | JGI IMG/M metagenome (GOLD analysis project Ga0102810, IMG submission 84506) | Estuarine microbial communities from the Columbia River estuary - Ebb tide ETM metaG S.573 | ecosystem: Environmental > Aquatic > Marine > Intertidal zone > Estuary | place: USA: Columbia...
ATTTCAAACATTGAATGGATTTGGGGAAGCCCACAAAGTGCTGATCAATCTAATTATTACTGGGGAGCACCACATGCGCATGCAGATCATTATGTGCTTTCATATGCCGCAACATTTTTTAACAATGATTTTGTAGCATTGTTTAGCGATACTGATGTTAGAAATATCTTTTTAAATGCATATGGTGTAGGTGTAAATGATTACAGACATTATATCACTAGAAAATTTACCTTTGGTTTTGATTCTGATCATCCAATTATAAGAACTCCTGAAATGATTTTAGTTGAAGCAGAAGCTAAGTACCATAATGGTAACGCTAACGGAGCTCATGATTTGTTGTTTGCGTTGCAGTCTAATCGAGATGCAAGTGCGGTTAAATCTTCAAATACTGGAAGTGCTCTATTAGAAGAAATTTTAGTTGAAAGAAGAAAAGAACTTTATGCTGAAATAGGTGTAGAATGGTTTGATGCCAAACGTTACAGAAGAGGCATTACTCGAACTGGTAATCATAGAGTGGGTTCTGCTGCTAATTTATTGCCAGATGATAAGAAATTTTTCTTAAAAATTCCGCAAGATGAAATTGATGCGAATGATAATATTGATGATAGTGTAAACGCTAATAGATAATATTTTTCTATAACTAAGAATATTAAACCACCTCAACTGAGGTGGTTTTTTTATTGAAACAATATACCTACATTTGCAAAATGGAAAACGAAGTTTCAAAAATATTTGGTATTAGAGCTGTTATAGAGGCCATAAATTCAGATAAAACAATAAGTAAGGTTTACTTGCAAAAAGGCTTAAGCAGCCCTTTATTTTCTGAATTAAATACACTTATTAAAAAACATAATATATCAACGAGTTATGTGCCAGTTGAAAAATTAAATAGGTTTTCCAAAAACAATAATCACCAAGGTGTTGCAGCTCAAATTTCTCCTATAGACTTTGTTGATTTAGACACTTTAATTACATCAACTTTAGAAAAAACTACTACACCATTATTTTTATTATTAGATCAAATATCTGATGTTAGAAACTTTGGAGCCATTATAAGAACAGCTGAATGTACGGGTGTAGATGGAATTATAATTCAAAAACAAGGCAATGCTCCAATTAGTGCAGATACTATTAAAACTTCTGCAGGTGCAGCTTTTAAAATACCCATTTGTAAGGTAGATCATATTAAGGATGCCATTTTTCAATTACAAGCAGAAGAAATTCAGATTGTTGCTGCCACTGAAAAAACTGAAAATCTTATTTATAACGTAGATTTAAAATTACCTACAGGAATTATTATGGGTTCAGAGGATAGAGGAATTAATCCTTCTATTTTAAAAATAGTTGACCAAAAAGCAAAACTTCCATTGTTGGGAGTAATTGAATCTTTAAATGTTTCTGTTGCTTGTGGAGCTTTTTTATATGAAACAACCAGACAACGCATTGCTAAAGATTAGTTGAACCTTATTCTTTTTCCTGATCCTCTTCAATTGGCGGATTGAAATTACCGTCTTCATCAAATAGTTTTTCAAATTCTTCATTTTTGGTAAAATGGAATTTTTCAGGTTGAGGACCTTTTTTTCTATATATATAAGAAAAAACAAAACCAACTATAAATCCTGATAAATGACCTTCCCAAGAAATTCTTTCTTCAGTAGGAAAAATATACCATATCATTCCTCCATACAAAAAGACTACAATTAGAGATAGAGCTGTTAATCTGTAATATTTTCTAAAAATACCACTAAAAAAAATAAAACTGACTAATAGATAAACAATACCACTCGCTCCAATATGATATGATGGCCTCGCTATAAACCAGGTTAAAAGCCCTGTTAATACCAGTCCAAATAACAAAACTTTATTAGCTATTTTCCGATAGAAATAATATAAACTAACAAGCATAACAAATAATGGAATCGAATTATTAAATAAATGTTTTGTACTGCTGTGAATAAATGGGGATAAAAATATCCCTCTTAAACCCAATATACGCTGTGGATATACTCCATATTTATTAAAATTAAATCCAAATTTAATTTCAATAAAATAAATTAACCATAATATAAATATTATAAAAAATAGAAATGAAACTACACTCCTAGTATACTTAAAATTTTGATGCTCCATGGTTTCCTAAAATATCAAATATAAGTCCAAATTATATTAAACTGAAATATTGACAGCAACAATATAATAGCGTTCATTAATTTATTATTTTTACATTATGAATGAGCCTTTAGCTGAAAGAATACGCCCTAAAACTTTAGATGACTTTATTAGTCAGCAACATTTAGTTGGTAAAAATGGAGCGTTAACTCAGCATATTAAGCGCGGAATTATTCCATCACTTATATTTTGGGGGCCTCCAGGAATTGGAAAAACTACTCTTGCTAATATAATTGCTCAAGAATCCAAAAGACCATTTTATACTTTAAGTGCAATAAGTTCAGGTGTTAAGGACGTTAGAGATGTTATTGCCAAAGCAAAACAAAGTGGTGGTTTGTTTACAACTAAAAACCCAATATTATTTATTGATGAAATTCATAGGTTTAGCAAATCTCAACAAGATTCGTTACTTGGTGCAGTAGAAAAAGGTTGGGTAACGTTAATTGGTGCTACAACTGAAAATCCGAGTTTTGAGGTTATTCCTGCCCTCCTATCTAGATGCCAAGTTTACATTTTAAATTCATTTAGCAAAACTGATTTGGAAGAATTATTGGAGCGCGCATTGTATGAAGACACCTCAATTTCAAAAAAGAAAATTGAAATAAAAGAAACAGAAGCTTTGTTTAGAGTTTCAGGTGGGGATGCAAGAAAATTATTGAATATTTTTGAATTGGTTGTTAATTCAGAAGATGAACCTATTACTATTACTAATAGTCTAGTACTATCCAAAATTCAAAAAAACACAGTTTTATATGATAAAACTGGTGAGCAACATTACGATTTAATTTCAGCTTTTATAAAATCGATAAGAGGAAGTGATCCTAACGGTGCAGTTTATTGGCTTGCCAGAATGATTGAAGGAGGTGAAGATGCTAAATTTATTGCGAGACGTTTACTTATTTTAGCTTCAGAAGACATTGGAAATGCAAACCCAACTGCATTAATAATGGCAAATAATACCTTTCAGGCTGTAAATACTATTGGATTTCCTGAATCACGGATTATATTGAGCCAATGTGCGGTTTATTTAGCAAGCTCTCCTAAAAGCAATGCTAGCTATGAAGCCATTGGAAAGGCGCAAGCGTTAGTTAATGAAACTGGTGACTTATCTGTGCCATTGCATTTAAGAAACGCTCCTACAAAGCTAATGAAAGAATTAGATTATGGTAAAGAATATAAATATGCTCATAACTACGAAAATAATTTTGCAGAGCAAGAATTTTTACCTGATGAAATAAAAAATACAAAATTATTTGACCCAGGAAAAAATCCAAGGGAAAATAGTTTAAGAGAATTTTTAAAAAATAGATGGAAAAATAAATATAATTATTAATCTACTCTTTTATACACCTTTAAACCATTTTCAGAATCTACAATTAAATTTCCATCAACATCAATCTCTAATAATTGTGGCTGTTTGAATGCTGCCCATTTTATAATATAAATAGTAGGTTTTGAAGTTTTGTAAATAGTAGCAAACTCAAAATTTTCATCACCTCGAACAACAACATAATCTTCTCCTTTTTTTGAAATCGAACTTTTGCCCCAATTTTCAAAAGAATAATCTCCTACAATAGATTTTGCTTCTTGTTCCATAGAATTTACAGTTGATTTCATAATTATATCATTATCAACTTCTTTAGATATTATAACCTCTTTTGCAGATTCAACTTCTTCGTTTTCTATCAGTACTTCTTTTTTAGGCAGCTCTATTTTTTGCTCTGGAAGCTTTTTCTCATCAACAACATGTGGTTCCTTTTCCTGTACAGTATTTATTATATCATCTTCCATTAGAGAAACATTATTATTTTCTATAACTACATCTGAGGCATATATATAATCTAATGCTTCAATTTCTTCAAACGCGTTTCTTATGGCTTCTTGATAAGCTTTTTGGTAATCTTTTACTTTTGATTTTGCTTCATTGGTAATAAAAATAGTTCTGTTGTAACAATCAACTAATTCAATATTTACCTTAGTATTTAGCATTCCTGAATAATTATTAATAATTGCAGTTAAGGCTGAACACCTATTTTTAGCTAAATCTTCAGGAAATTGATCATCTACAAATAATGTGGTAAAACCTGCTCTTTCAAATAAAAATTTGGTTAAAGAGTTTATTTGATATTTATCAGGCTCTTTTTGAAAGTCATATTGTTTTGGGATCAGTACATACTGGTATGCATTAATGCTATTCTGGGCTAGGACTGTTCCTAAAGGAAATATTAATAAGCATACAACAATAATTATTTTATTCATAATATTTTTTTAAAGGTATTTTTTTATTTCACTTAATAAATTTACAGATTTTATACTTTCTGAAACTGGTTCTTTATTGAAATTACAGAATATAACATCTAAACCTACATTTTTAGCTCCCATTATATCTGCCTCCCAATTATCACCAATCATAATAGATTCGTTTGATAATGCATTTGCCTTATTTAAAGCATAATTAAAAATATGAGGGTTTGGTTTTTTTACACCTGCTTCTTCTGAAGTGATAATCTTACTAAAATACTTAGATAATCCCGAGTTTTCTATTTTTTTAAATTGGACCTCATTAAAACCATTGGTAATAATATGCATTTTATAATTTGGATGTAAATAATCTAAAATTTCAAAAGCTCCCTCAAAAAGATAGTTATTTGAAGGTAAAAATTCAATATAATCAACAGATAAAAAATCAATCAATTCGTTAGTTGCATTGTATTTTATTTTTGAAAATGTATCTTTTAATCTCCCAACTCTTAAATCTTCCTTAGTAATTCTCTCCTCACGGTACAACTTCCAATAAGTTTGGTTTATGTCTTTATAGTAATTTAAAAATTTTACTACTTCAACATTTACATTATGCTTTTTAAAAATAGTAGTAAAAGCTATGTCAGAATTTTTTTCAAAATCCCAAAGTGTATGATCTAAGTCGAAAAATATGTGGTTTATTTTCATCTGTTAAAAATATGAATATAATTAGTACTAAAAAACCTATTTTAGCATTTATATTGAGATACAACAATTGCATAAAAAACTTCACATATTATTTTTAAGTGGATGGTACCCTTCTCGAGTATCTCCTAGCAATGGAGATTTTGTTCAAAGACATGCAGAAGCAGTTGCTACAGTGCAAAATGTAACATTAATTCATGTAATTACAGATAAAAATATAAAAAGAAAAGAATGCTCCACTACACTAATAAATAATGTTTTAACCAAAATTATATACATTCCCCGAACCTCCAACCCGATTTCAAAATTTATTTCATTTTTTAAGACTTATTTAAGCGAAATAAATAAAATTGGAGATTTTGACTTAGTTCATTTAAACATTACTTACCCTGTAGGAATAATAGCCTTATATTTAAAAATATTTAAAAATAAACCTTTTATCATTTCTGAGCATTGGAGCGGTTATCAAAAACCCAAAAATAAATCAATTAGTTTTTATCAAAAAATAGTAACAAAACGAGTTGTAAAAAACGCTTCTTTTGTTTGCCCAGTTTCTAAACATTTACAAAAAGAAATGGAGAATTTTGGTTTAAAAGGCAGTTATGTTCCAGTTCCTAATGTTGTTGATACTTCAAAATTTAATATTTCTTTGAATATACCAGAAAACTTTACAATTACACATGTTTCCGGGATGAATAATGAAATTAAAAATATTGATGGGATTATTAATATTATTTCAAAATTACAAGGTAAAATTCCGAATCTAAAGTTTAATCTAATCGGATATAACTCTAATAAATATGAATTAAAAGTTAAAAAATTAAACATTAAAAACATCCATATTATCGATCAAATTTCAAATATTGAAGTCGCAGATTATCTTAAAAAGACTAATGTTTTTATCATTTTTAGCAACTATGAAAACCTTCCCTGCGTAATTTTAGAGGCATTTGCCAGTGGTGTCCCAGTTGTTTCAACTAATGTTGGTGGAATAAGTGAATATTTTCCAGAAAATTTCGGTTATTTAACAACTCCCAAAGATGAAATTGAATTTGAAAAAGCAATTTTAAAAATTTATAATAAAAAACTTAATTTTGATAAGAAGTTAATGCACAATTATGCTAAAAAAAACTTTGGGATTAAAACAATTGCAAACTCATTTTCAAAAAAATATTATAAGGCTTTAAATAATTAATTTTAATTACGTAAAAACCACATCACCATCTCCAGATTGTATTACTCCATTTTTAATTTGAGGAAATTCTTTTTTTAACTCTTTGGTGATAAAATATTTTTGAGTGAATTTTTTACTTTTTATTCTAAAATATTCTTGACTTAAAAAAGCATCGTTTAAAGTGTCATTGAATATAGTTACATAATTTATTTTTTGAGATACGCATTTATTTACAATTTCAATAATCAACGTATCAATTACCTTAGGACAAGCATATATATATGGCACTTTCAAATACTCATCTCTAATACTAATTAAATAAAGCCCAACAATTTTACCTGTATTTAATTCATAAATTTTATACCAATCAGATTCAAATTTATTAGCAAAAGATGAAAAATAATATTTTTTTGATTTTTCTTTTGTTTCAGCATCAGTCTTTACCCAAGGGTAATTAGCTATCCATTCAAACTCTTGTTTTTCTCTTGAAAATAATTCTTTTTCTTTAAAAGCTTTTACAAATCCTTCCATATCCTCTGTCCATTTATCAGTGCTCTCAAATATATATAAATCGGTTTTTTTAATTTTTAAAAATTTAAATCGAAAATCAAAAATGGAATTCATTAAAGAATCTATAATACCTAGTAAAAATTTACTCTTTTTAAATAAAATATGTTTTGGAGGTAATAGTTCTTTAAAACTAAATCTAATATAGTGCCTATAGCCTTCAACAGCATTTAATAGTTGGAACTTTCTGGTCTTATCATATACCGCTTTTGATTCTAAAGCATAATTGGTGTACATTACCTTTCCGTTCCAATCTTTAAATACTTCATTAAACAACGAAGATGAAATACCTTTCCTTCTATATTTATAATGCGTCCAAGTTCCGCTTAACCATCCGAATTTAATTCTCCTATTATCAATTTTAAAGGTATCTGCAAATACACTTTTATAAGCTACTAATTCATTTTTAATAAATCCTAAATAAAGAACAACATCACTATTATGTGCATTTGGATTTCGAATATAAGAAATTGCTCTAAGTTCTGAAATTGGTTTATTTTCAAAACTTAAAAATTCATTAGACTTCATAAAAGTATCCAGATCTTCTAATATAATTTTCTTAATGCTAAACATTTTATCTTTTCATTATACTTTTACCTAATGGTATTTTTAAAAAATACTTTAAATATTCTTTTATTAAATAAAGTTTTGTATTCTTTCCAAAATTTTCAAAAGAAATACGTTGTAAATTGTTTTTAATTACGTCTTTTTTTATTCCAGATGTTCCAAAACTTATATCCATATTTTCACTTGCCATTTTTTTAAAAAACGTTTTTTGCACACCAAAATCAGCAAAAGGAAACGAAAAAGCTTTAAAATCTTGCTTTAATTCATTTTCAATCCAATTTAAACTATCAACAGTTTGCTTAATTTGAACTTCTAGTGGTAATTTATAATAAAAAGGATGATTTGTAGAATGAGCACCAAAAGTTATGTCTTGGGAAACCAACTCATTAATTTGAGTTTTAGAAAGGTATGGCTGCTCACTATTTAAAAAATCAGAAAAATTAAAATTTAGTATTTTAGCTAACTCATCTAAAATTTGTTTATTTTCATATTCGATCCTTAATAAAAATTCTGAAACCTCAATATTAGAAAACTTATTTTGTTTTAAGAATTGATGGTAAATATTTTTAATTTCTGTATTAGAATAAATATAGTTCTCAAGCAATAAACTTGCTTTATATCTATAAAACAAAGCTTTATTATCAACAAAATCTGTATTTAAAAAAACAGTAGCAGGAATTTTTCTTTTTTTCAAAATAGGCGCTACAATTTCATAAAAATTCGATAAACCATCATCAAAAGTTAAATGAAAATAATTTTGATTTATACTTTCTCCCGATTTCACAAATCCCAACAATTGTTTCAAAGAAATAGGTTTATAAAATTTCAACAAAACATCTAAATCTTTTTCAAAATCAGCAATGTTTCTAGGCAGGTATAAATGTTTAGTAAAAACAGGAACAGCATCTGAAACTACATGATAAAATGGAATTAAAATTCGCTGCTTCGATTTAATTATTAGTTTATTTAATAGTATTGATGTAATTTTTTCTATCAATTTTTAAAACTAAAATAGTTAATTTTTTTTACTCCAAAACTTCTAAAAAATTTCTCAACTCCAGGAATAATGGAATCTTCAAACTCGAAAATTTCATTTTCAGTAATATGCTGCTGAATTATTGTATCAAATAATAAAGAAATTCCTCCATATATTTTACCTTTTTCTGTATTGGCTGAAAATAAATGAATTAATCTTTTATTATAATTTATTAAAAATGAAGCACTCACCAATTCCTCCTTCAAATAGGTTCCATAAATAAACCCCAAGTTTCTAGATGTTAATTCTTGAATTAATTTTTCTAGTTTATTTAAATTTCTGATTGGTATTTTATGATTAACACTCACTTTTTTTAAGGAAATTAGATTTTGCAAACTAACACCTTTTATAACTTTAAGATCTGATTTTTTTGCTTTACTAATATTTCTTTTTAGATTTTTTGAATAGTTTTCTTTAATAAAATCATACGTATCAATAAGGCTTAATTCAAAATTTATTTTTCCATTAATCTTATTTTTAATCACATCAATAGTATCGAAATTAAATGCATTAAAATTATAAGACCTTGGTTTCATATTTAAAAAACTGAGAATAAAAAATTCAAATTGCTCTTTATAAATTTCAAAATTTGAAAAGATACCCAATTGTTGACAAAATGGTGGTTGGTCAATTTTATTTAAAAAGAAATTTCTTTTTCGCTTTAAAAAAGGCAACGGCATTACAGCCTCATAATCATTTAAAACAAGAACATCCCAATTATCTGCAACAATATTTAAATACCAACTGAATGCATAAATTCTGGAATTTAGAGATGATTTAATACAGTTATCATACTTTTCAATATCAATTTCATTATTCTTTAAATATTGGATCATACATTAATCTATAACCATTATTTTATAAATTGAATTCCATCCGCGCCATTTATAGTTTTCACTTAAAGTTTCATTATGAAATAAACTAATAAAAGTACCATTTACCATTTTCACTTCATTTTTTAGTTCTAAAATTTTAGCTAAACTTTCTTCATTAGAAAGTTTCATATAGTCTTTTAATGAAACATCCATAAAAGCAAATGGAAATAATTTTAATGGGGTTTGAATTTCAAAATCTAAATCGTAAAAATAAAAAGGTGTGCATGTGCTTGCTCTAAATCCAACATATTTTGCATAACCCATAGTATAATCCTCTTCAATATCTAAATCGATTAAATTTTGATAAGTTTCAGGAATTTTTAATCTTAAATAATGTTGTCTCGAAAAAACAATTGGAGTATTTACTATGCTCTCTAAACGTAATTTTTCCTTTTTCAATTTTTCATCATTTTTTATTGAAAAATATGATGGATGTAATCCAATTTTGGCGTAATCAGCAACTGATTTTATTAATGATTTAAATTTGTTGTTAAAGAAAGAAATGTTTTTATCAAAAGTAGTATAATCTCCTATTAAAAAGAAAAACAACGTTTTAACCTTGTGCTCTTTTTGTATTTTTAAAATATCAGCATATGTATCATATTGATCTTCCTTAAAATTTAAATTGGTTAATAAACGATACCATAAATTAACAAACCTAAAATGGATTATATCATTTATATAACCACCAATAGACCTAACAATTCCTTTATGTTTAAAGGCAAAAGCAGTATCAACATCTATTGTTGAAATTAATTGAAATTCTCCTTCTTTAAAAGTATAATTAGGGAATTTTTCTTTTAATATTTCTAAAAACATATAAGCCCAAATATCTACAACAGGTTTTTCTAAAAAGTCGTTTTTATGTGCCAAACTCTCATTTGCAGGAAAGCGTTCGTGTATATCTTGTACATGTGGTAAATATTCTTCATATCTACTAATTAAATAAAAACTCGCTGCAAAAATATCAAATGGAATACTTGAAACTTCACCGGCTGGAAAAAAACAAGGTACTTCCTCCCAGTTTGAAATTTTAATATCAATATCGTTTATCCCTTGTTCAAATAATAAATCGTGACTTCGTATGAAAAATTCTGAACCTAAAGGATTTTTTGAATAGGTAATTTTAGGTCCACTATGAGCAACAAACTCATCAACTTTTGTAGAAAAAGTTACTGGAATTTGTAATATTCTAACAAAAAAATGCTTAAAAATATAATTAAGCCTTGGAGTAATTTTATGCGTATAAACTAAAAGCATTTATAAATTTTTGTTTTTTAGTTATTTGTTCATTGCATTTTCGCTTTTCAATTTCTCACTATTAGTTCATTATTAATGATTTATATGAGTCACATTAAATTTTCATCGGCAAAGCTAAAATACGCATTTTCAGTTATAATTAAATGATCTAACACTTTTATATCTAGGGTTTCTCCAGCACTTTTTAATTTACTTGTAATTAACTTATCTGCATTACTGGGTTGCAATTTTCCAGATGGATGATTGTGGCATAAAATTATTCCTGTGGAAAACAACTCTATAGCCTTTTTAAACACCAATCTGACATCTACTAAAGTGCCCGTTAAGCCTCCTTTACTTGATTGCTCCTTAAATAATACTTTATTAGAATTATTTAAATAAATAATCCAAAATTCTTCGTGTTGAAGCTCTCCAATTATTGGTTGCATAATATTGAAAACTTCCTGGCTACTTGTTATTTTTGATAATTCAAGTGCATCTTCTAATCTTCTTCTTCTCCCAAGTTCTAAAGCAGTTATTATTGAAATTGCTTTCGCTTCACCAATCCCTTTAAATTTTTGCAAATCTAAAACGGATAGTTTACCTAGCTTATTTATATTATTATCTATCGATTTTAAAATTCTTTTTGATAAATCAACTGCACTTTCACTTCTACTTCCTGAACCAATTAAAATGGCAATCAATTCAGCATCTGACAAAGCTGATTTTCCCTTTAATTGTAATTTTTCCCTTGGTCTGTCGTCTTCCGCCCAAGACTTTATTGAAAACGATTTATTTTCATAATTCATAACGCATTTTTTTCAAATATAAAATATTTTTTTATAAGTTAATTTTTAAATTAAGGCTTCAAATTAACATTTCAATAATCAAAAATTATTGTTTATATAATTCAGCAATTATGTTGCTAAATTGAATCCAATAAAAAAAATCATTTTTTTCAAATAAGTATAATATCTTTGTAGCAAATAAATTAAGTAAATGAAAATTATTATTGCTGGTGCTGGAGATGTAGGTTTCCATTTGGCTAAGCTTCTTTCATATGAATCTCAAGATATCTATTTAATTGATACTGATCCAGAAAAACTAGAATACGCAAGCAGCCATATTGATGTTATTACAAAAAAAGGTGATGCCACTTCAATTAAACTTTTAAAGGAAGTTAACATTGATAAGGCTGATATTTTTTTAGCCGTAACCGAATCACAAAACACTAATTTTACTATTGCCGTTTTAGCAAAAAAATTAGGTGCAAAAAAAACTATTGCAAGAATTTCAAATCATGAGTTTAGTAGAAATACTGATATTGATTTTGCTGAAATTGGTATTGATAATATGATTTCCCCAGGTGAATTAGCGGCCGACGAAATTAAAATGCTCCTTAATCAATCAGCTTTTAATGATACTATTCCATTTGAAAATGGGACCTTAAATATTTTAGGAAGTACCCTTGAATATAATTCACCATTAATAAACTTAACCGTACAAGAAGCTAGAGAAAAATTTTCTTATGTAGATTTTATTACTATTGCCATAAAACCTGAAAAAAGTAACGAAACTATTATTCCGAGAGGAAATACCGTATATCAGCCAGATGACCAAATTTATTTTTCAGCTCCAAAAGAAAGCATTAAAGATCTTTACAAATTAATGGGTAAAACTGAGTTTGGAGTAAAAGATGTAATGATTTTAGGCGGTGGAAAAATTGGAGTAAAAGCAGCCAGAAGTTTGTGTGACAACAAATTCAACATAAAATTAATTGAAATAGATAAAGAACGTGCAAAGGAAATAGCCGAGAAAATACCAAGTGCTTTAGTAATAAAAGGAGACGGGCGTAATGTTGAGCTTTTAGAAGAAGAAAACATTTCTGAAATGGATGCATTTGTCGCAGTTACTGGAAACTCTGAAACTAATATCATGTCGTGTTTGGTTGCAAAATCTAAAGGCGTTAAAAAAACAATAGCACTGGTAGAAAATATGGATTATATCAATATTTCTCAAACCATTGGAATTGACACACTTATAAATAAAAAATTATTAGCTGCAAGTGCCATTTTTAAACATGTTAGAAAAGGTGATGTATTAAAACTTGCCAACTTACATAATGTTGATGCGGAAGTTTTAGAATTTAGAGTGAAAGAAAACTCTGCTGTTACAAAAAAATTAGTAAAAGACATTAACATTACCAAACAAGCTGTTTTTGGAGGCGTAATAAGAAATGGTATTGCTCATATGACTTTTGGAAACTTTCAGATTTTAGCCGGAGATAAGGCCGTTGTTTTCTGTTTACCTGAAGCCATTCATAAAGTAGAAAAATTGTTCAACTAATTTATGAAAGGACTTAACATAAAAATCATAATTAGTTTTTTAGGATTAACCTCTATGTTAAATGGAATATTTATGCTTTTTGCAGTTCCTTTCAGCATGTATTATGGAGAATCTGAAAAATGGGGTATATTACAAGCTGGATTGTTAACTATCTTTATCGGTTTTTTTCTTTGGTTTTTTAATAGAAAGGCCAAAAAAAATCTTGGTAAAAAAGAAGGGTATTTAATAGTAACTTTAGGATGGTTAATGCTTTCTTTTACAGGAACTTTACCATATGTTTTTACCAATAGTATTCCAATATACACAAATGCTTTTTTTGAAACAATTTCAGGATATTCTACCACTGGGTCTTCCATTTTAACCGATATAGAATCAATGCCAAAAGGGATTTTATTTTGGCGAAGTGCAACGCATTGGATTGGTGGAATGGGAATTATTGTTTTAACAGTTGCGATTTTACCTTTATTAGGAATTGGAGGTATGCAGTTATTTATGGCAGAAGCTCCTGGTCCATCAGCCGATAAAATGCATCCAAGAATTACTGAAACAGCTAAAAGGCTTTGGTTAATTTATTTTATATTAACGTTTACTGAATTTTTTCTTTTAAAAATTGCTGGAATGACTTGGTTTGATGCTATTAACCATGCAATGGCAACTATGAGTACCGGTGGTTTTTCAACAAAAAATGCCAGTGTTGCTCATTATGATGCTTTCCCAATTATTCAATATATCATAATTGTTTTTATGTTTATTGCCGGTGCAAATTTTGTGCTCACATATTTTGCTTTAAAAGGAAAAATTAGAAAAGTTTTTAAAAGTGAAGAGTTTAAATATTATTTTTTCGGAATAATTGGAATTAGCTTATTAATTACTTTTTTAATTGTAAATTTTCAAGATGTAAATTTGCAAACTAGCTTACAACATACTTATCCATTGGGAGAAACAGAAAATGCTTTTAGACAAGCTACGTTTTCCGTAGTTTCTGTTTTAACTACTACTGGCTTTGTATCTGCCGATTTTACCATGTGGAATTCTATGATTACAGCAATAATGTTTTCCCTATTTTTTATTGGTGGCTCTGCAGGATCAACAAGTGGTGGTATTAAAGTTGTTCGTCATATTGTAATGATAAAAAGTAGTTTTTACGAATTTAAAAAATTACTACATCCCAATGCAATTATACCTGTAAGATATGATGGTGGTAGCGTTCCTAAAACTATTATTTACAACATCCTATCCTTTTTTGTATTGTATATGCTCATTTTTATTGTAAGCTCAATGCTTTTAACTTTTTTTGGATTAGATTTTCAATCTGCATTAGGTGCTGCAGCTTCTTCATTAGGTAATATTGGTCCGGCAATTGGCTCAGTTAGTCCAGTTGATAATTTTAATCATTTATCAATTCCTGCAAAATGGTTTTGTTCTTTATTAATGCTAATTGGTAGACTTGAATTATTTACAGTTTTAATATTACTAACACCTTTCTTTTGGAGGAAAAATTAAATTAACTCCTTAAATTTAGTAAATTCTAAACCTCCATAGTTTCCGGAACTCATTAATAATAAAGCCGAATTATCAAATTTTTGACTGAATAAAAAGGTTTTAAATGCTTCTGGATCTGTATAAATAATTAAATCTTCTCTGTTAAAAGCTTCTTTTATTTGCTTTTCAGTTACTTTTTCTAGTTTTTTAATTTCAACAGCATGTGGAGAATAAAATACAACAGCTACATCCGCACGATCTAAAGTTCCCTCATATTCCTTTAAAAAATCAGCATTTAAACTACTATAAGTGTGCAACTCTAAACAGGCTAAAACCGTTCTTTCTTGATACTGATTTTTAACAGCAATTGTAGTTGCTTCAACTTTACTTGGTGAATGCGCAAAATCTTTAAAAACAACTGTTGAATTATTTTCTGCAATTTTTTCTAAACGTTTACTAGCACCTTTAAAACTAGCAATTGCTTCATAAAACTCATCTTCATCAATACCCATATGTTGACAAATCCACTTTGCCCCTGCTAAATTTTGGAGGTTGTGTTCCCCAAATATTTCAAGAGGCATTTCGCCTAAAGATGTTTCAATTAAAGTAGTACCATTTTCAATTCTATAATTTGGTGTTTTATATGGGTATTTTTTAATAGGGTTTTCTGAATCTTCAACAACCTTTTTTAAAATAGTATCTTCTTCATTATACACCATAATACCACCATTTGTTAATGAATTTGTGAAAATTGAAAACTGCTCAATATAATTTTCAAATGTTGGAAAAACATTTATATGATCCCAAGCTATACCACTTAAAAGCGCAATATTTGGCTTATACAAATGAAATTTAGGGCGTAAATCTATTGGCGAGCTTAAATACTCATCACCTTCCAAAACCATAAATTCATTTTCATTAGTTAAATGCACCATAGTATCAAATCCTTCTAATTGCGCACCAACCATATAATCCACCTCAACACTATGATAATTTAACACATGTAAAATCATTGAAGTTATCGTTGTTTTTCCATGTGAACCTCCAATTACAACACGCGTTTTATCTTTAGATTGTTCATATAAAAACTCTGGATAAGAATAAATTTTAAGTCATAATGCATTAGCTTTCAACAATTCAGGATTATAAGCTTTTCCGTGAATTCCTAAAATAACTGCATTAATTTCATTGGATAGCTTTTCAGGAAACCAGCCAAAAGCTTGTGGTAATAATCCACGTTTTTCTAATCGAGATTTTGAAGGCTCAAAAATAGTATCATCACTTCCTGTTATTTGGTATCCTTTTTGTTGTAGAGCAATAGCTAGGTTGTGCATAGCGCTTCCTCCAATAGCAATAAAATGTATATTCATTCTTTAAAAATTTGTTTTGTAAATGTACAAAATAGCTTCAGAATTTTTATAAATTTAGGTATACTAATTGGCAGACGATCTTTACTCATTTAAAAGACCCGTTTGCGAATTGTAATATGTTTAAAAGACATTTTAAAGTTAATTTTAACTTATAAATGAAATAATTATGAAAAAAATTGCCTTAACAATAATGACAATAATCTTATTTTCTAACTTTTCAAAAGCTCAAAAATTTGACGACTACAACGATTTGTGGAAAGAAGTTCAAAAATTTGAAGTAAAATCTTTACCAAAATCTGCTTTAAAAGTAGTTGAAACAATTTATGAAAAAGCAAAAAAAGAAGAAAACTCCCCTCAAATTACAAAAGCACTTATCTATAAATCTAAATTTGCCTTAACTTTAGAAGAAGATGCACAATTAAATGTAATTAATCTTTTTAGAAGTGAAATTAGTACTACTAAAACTCCAACTAAAAATATTTTGGAAAGTGTTTTAGGCAATATTTATTGGCAATATTTTCAACAAAACCGTTACAAATTTTACAATAGAACAAAAACTTCTGAAAAAGTTGATATAGCCGATTTTAGAACCTGGGATTTAGAAACACTTTTTAATGAAGTTCATATTCATTTTCAGAATTCTTTACAAAATGGCTTAATACTTCAACAAACTAATTTAGAAACGTTTAATGATATTCTGCACCTTCAAAAAGATTCAAAAAAATACCGTCCTACTTTATTTGATTTTATTTCGCATAACGCTTTAGAATTTTATAAAACCAGTGAAACATCAATTACACAAGCATCCTATAAATTTGAAGTTGATAAAAATGATTTTGAAAGATTCTACAAATTACAAAATAATTATTATCGTATACAAAAAGATAGTTTATCACTTCAGTTGAATGCATTAAAAATTTATCAAAATTTAATTTCTTTTCATGACAAAACTAAAAATGATAACGCATTTGTTTTAGTCGAAATAGAACGATTACAGTTTTTAAAACAACAAGCCAATTTTGAAGGTAAAAATGAGCTTTACTTAGAAAAGCTAATCGCTTTAAAAAACGAATTTAATACACACGAAGCATCAGCTTTAGTAGGTTTTGAAATAGCTCAGGTTTTTAATATTGAAGCAAATGCTTATATTCCAATAACTTCAACAGAGCATCAATTTAAAAATACGGAAGCACTTAAAATTTGTAACAGCACCATTGATAATTTTCCTGAAAGTTTAGGTGCAAAAAAATGCCAAAACTTAAAAACTATTATTTTACAATCAACGTTATCGATTACCGCAGAACAGCACATTCCAACAAATTTAAACAGCAAATTTTTAGTCACTTACAAAAATATAAATAGCTTATTTACAGATATTTACAAAATTTCAGAAAATGAAATTAGAACATTTAATAGAATATATAACGATTCAGCTAAAGTTGATTTTATTAAAAAACTAATCAAAAAAAAATCTTTTGAAAACACACTTAAAAACGAAAAAGATTACCAGCAACATGAAACTGAAATTATAATTCCTCCTTTAGAAAATGGAAAATTTCTAATTGTGAGCTCACCAAATAAAATATTAGAAAAAGGAACCACCTATGGAACTGCAATACTGCAAGCAACAAACATTTCCTTTATTGAAAAAAACACTAATAAAGAAAATATTTATCAAGTTATAAATAGAAATTCTGGCAAACCTCTTAAAAATGCAATAATTACTGTAAAAAACTATAATATAGGAAGATACAATAAGTTAATTTCAAAAAAACTAAAAACAAATGAGTTAGGTGAATTTTATTTCAAAACAAATAGCTATCATCAAAATGTTGTAATTTCAATTGAAACTGAACTAGAAAAAGCCTCTTTTGGAGATTATTATTTAAATGAAAACCGCAGACAAATAATCCAAAATGAAAATGAAGAAATAACCATAAAGCCTTTTATTTTTACAGATAGAAGTATTTACCGACCTGGACAAACTGTACATTTTAAAGCGATATTTTTAGAAAAAGATGGTGAAAAACTATCAACTCACAATAATGAATATGTAACAGCAACTTTGTTTAATGTAAATGATGAAAAAATTGAAGAACTGGATTTAGAAACGAATGAATTTGGTTCGGTAAGTGGACTTTTTATTTTACCAAATAATGGATTATTAGGGGAGTATTATTTGAAATTAAATACTGCTGGTAATTTTAGTAAATACAATTATTTTTCAGTCGAAGAATACAAGCGACCAAAATTTGAAGCTGAATTTAAATCTGTAACAGAAACTTTTAAAGTAAACGATTCGGTTAATGTTAAAGGAAATGCTATTGCTTTTGCTGGTAGTTATATTTCAGATGCAAAGGTGAGCTATCGCGTGCACAGAAGAGTTCAATACCCAAGATGGTTTTATTGGCACCGACCTTCTTTTACAACTTCCGAAGCTATGGAAATTAAGCACGGAGAAACTAAAACAGATGCCAAAGGAAATTTTGAAATTACCTTTTATGCTATTCCAGATAAAAGTGTAAATATAGAAGATAAACCAATATTCACTTATGAAATTGAAGCGGATATAACCGACATTAATGGTGAAACACGAAGCGCTACAACTTCGGTTAAAGTTGGATATCATACGTTAACCGTTACAACAACAATTGATGAACGTATAGATGTTTCAGAAAAAAACCATACAATTACTCTTGAAACCAATAATTTAAATGGAGAATTTGCTGCAACTAAAGGGAATTTAAAAATATACAAACTACTCGCTCCAACAAAAGTTTTACGCACAAGACCTTGGAATCTTCCTGATTATCAAGAAATTTCAAAAGAGGATTACCAACTTCTTTTTCCACATGAACCTTATTCAAATGATGAAAATAATGTTTCTAACTGGAAAAATGAAGCACTAGTTTTTGAAACTAATTTTAATACTGAAACAAGTAAAGAAATTATTCTAAAAAAAATAAAAAACTGGGAAGTTGGTAATTATATTATTGAAGTTGAAGCCAACGATAAATACGATCAAAAAGTTGAAGACAAAGCACAATTTGATGTTTTCAATTCAAAAAAACCAAAGATTGCGGACAATCAACTATTTGAAATTTCAACTGATAAATTAAGCTATAAACCTAATGAAATTGTAAAATTAAAAATAGGTTCGGCCTCAAAAGAACTTTTTGTAACTATTGCTATTGAGAAAGATTATCAAATAGTAAATCAGCAAATTATTAAATTAACTAATGAAGTTAAATTTATTGAAATTCCTGTTTCTGAAAAAGATTTAGGTGGTTTTGCAGTAAAATACAGTTTTGCCAATTACAATGAATTTAAAACTGGCACCATTCCAATTCTTGTACCAAATTCAGTAAATAATTTAACTATTGAAACACAAACTTTTAGGGATAAATTAGAACCTGGACAAGAGGAAACCTGGAGTTTTAAAATAAAAGGTAAAGATACAGATAAAGTTACAGCCGAACTTTTGGCAAGCATGTACGATGCTTCATTAGATCAATTTAAATCGCATAATTGGAGTTTTAACCCAAATCAAAATCCGTTATATTATTCATATAACAATTGGAACAGTGCAAACTGTTTTGGAAATACTAATTTTAGAATTTACAACCAACCTCGCACCTATTATCAAAATTATTATCAAAACTTTGATCAATTAAATTGGTTTGGGTTCAGTTTAGGAAATAATAGAAGAATTATGCTTCGTGGAATGGCTTCGTCTCCTAAAGAAAAAGTAATGGTAGCTGAAGCTGAAGCAATGGAATTAGGTGAAAATATTATGGAGGATTCTTCAGCATTAGATGAAGTTGTAACTGTTGGTTATGGCGTAAAAAAAGAAGAGATAAATGAGCACGAAAAAATTGATTTATCAGCTGTTAAAATCCGCAAAAACTTCAACGAAACTGCATTCTTTTTCCCTCATTTAAAAACCGATAAGGAAGGAAGTGTAAGTTTTAGTTTTACAATTCCAGAAGCTCTAACACGTTGGAAATTACAATTATTAGCACACACAAAAGATTTAGCAACGGTAACAAAAACATTAACAACGGTAACTCAAAAAGAGCTAATGGTATTGCCAAATCCTCCGCGTTTTTTACGTGAAGGTGATGTTTTACAATTTTCAAGTAAAATTTCTAATATATCTGACAAAACATTAAACGGAGTTGCACAACTTGTGTTAACAGATGCTATTACTGGTAAAGAAATTTCATCTGAATTATTGAAAAGTGGCACTTCGACTCCACTAAGTGATCAACAAAGTTTTAAGGTTGATTCAAAAGGAAATACCACCGTAAATTGGACCTTGAATATTCCTGAAGGTCTACAAGCAATTCAATATAAAATTGTAGCAAAAGCTGATGAGTTTTCAGATGGAGAACAAAATGTGTTACCTGTTTTATCAAACAGAATACTAGTTACAGAAACCTTACCAATGTGGGTTAGAAGTAACCAGACAAAAACATTTACACTAGATAAATTGAAAAGCAATAATTCTTCAACATTAAAGAATCACAAAATTACATTAGAAATAACTTCAAATCCGGCGTGGTATGCAATTCAAAGTTTGCCGTATTTAATGGAATATCCTTATGAATGTGCCGAACAAACTTTCTCTCGCTATTATGCAAATACACTGGCCAGTCATATAGCGAATTCAAATCCTCGCATTCAAGAAGTATTTAATTTATGGAAAACTAGTGATGCCTTGGTTTCAAATTTAGAAAAGAATGAGGAATTGAAATCTATTATTATTCAGGATACTCCTTGGTTACGCGATGCACAGAATGAAACAGAACAAAAGAAAAGAATTGGTTTATTATTCGATTTAAATAAAATGAAAAATGAGCAAGAAATTGCTATGAATAAACTGAAAGAATTACAATTCTCAAACGGCGGTTTTCCTTGGTTTAAAGGAAGTAAGTACCCTAACCGATATATAACCCAACATATTGCTTCAAGTTATGGTCATTTAAAACACTTAAATGTTGTTGAAAATAATGAAACAGTAAATATGATTTCAAAAGCTGTTCAGTTTTTAGATGATGAGATTATAGAAGATTACAATAAACTATTGACTGAAGCTAAAAAGTTAAGAGATAAAGCAAATATAAAAGACGAAGGAATTAAAGCTGAACAAGAATATTTAGCTAAAAATCATTTAGGGCATACGCAACTACATTATTTGTATATGCGCAGTTTTTATAAAGAATTAAAGATTTCTGAAAAAGTACAAGAAGCAGTTAATTATTATACGAAACAATCTGCATCATTCTGGACAGATTACAACTTGTACTCAAAAGGATTAATTGCCTTAATTCAGCATAGAAATGAGAATGCTAAAATTACTTCTGAAATTTTAAAATCGTTAAAAGAAAATAGCCTTACTTCGGAAGAATTAGGCATGTACTGGAAAGAAAATACTGCAAGTTGGTTTTGGTATCAATCACCTATTGAAACTCAAGCATTATTAATTGAAGTTTTTGCTGAAATTGAAAATGATATTAAAATTGTTGATGAATTAAAGGTTTGGTTACTAAAAAACAAACAAACTAATCAATGGAAAACAACCAAAGCTACTACTGAAGCTGTTTATGCACTATTATTAAAAGGAAGCGATTGGCTTTCAGTAAATGAATCTGTTGAAGTCACTGTTGGAACACAAAAAATTAATCCTTCAAAGTTAGAAAACGTAAAAGTTGAAGCTGGAACTGGATATTTTAAAACTTCTTGGAACGGAAATGAAATAAAACCTGAAATGGGAACCGTTACTATTTCTAAAAAAAATGAAGGTATTGCTTGGGGTGGTTTATACTGGCAATATTTTGAAGATTTAAATAAAATTACTTCTGCAGAAACTCCATTGAAATTATCTAAAAAACTATTCTTAATACAGAACACTGATACTGGAAAAGAATTAACTGAAATTACAGAAACCTCAACCTTAAAATTAGGTGATTTAATAACAGTTAGAATTGAATTAAGAGCTGATAGACCAATGGAATTTATACATATGAAAGATATGCGCGCAAGTGGTTTAGAGCCAATAAATGTTTTATCCACTTATAAATGGCAAGATGGTTTAGGTTATTACGAAAGCACTAAAGATGCCTCAACAAACTTTTTTATAGAACGTTTACCAAAAGGAGTTTATGTTTTTGAATATGATTTAAGAGTTAATAATTCAGGTAATTTTAGCAATGGAATTACAACAATACAAAGCATGTATGCTCCAGAATTTAGCAGTCATAGTGACGGAGTAAGAATAACTATAGAATAATAAAAAAGTGATTGATTTTATAATCATTCACTTTTTTACTTCTTCCAATTTTATTCAGAAAGTAGTTTAGAATCGTAAAAATTTACGCCTTTAATTTTTAATCTTTCTGTATGCTTTTTTAATCTAGTTTTATAGTCATCCCAGTTTCTTAATGCAGTTGGGGTCCAACCAATCTCTGCATGACCAATAATTCTTGGAAAAGCCATATATTCAATGTCTTTTAAAGTTGTAATTGTTTCAGTCCATAAAGGTGATTCCACACCTAAAATATTTTCTTTATTAATTCCTTTTACAAATTTATCTGGAGTCCACAAATAAGCACTATCCAACTCAATAAAAGCTGCCCAGCTTAATCCAATTTTAGTTAAAGAATCGTACTTCATATCTAAATAAACCTTAGTAGACGGAGACATAATTACTTTTGCATCTTGTGCAATACCTTTTTTAGCATTCTCCTCTCTAGCCCAAAATTGAACAACTGTACTTTTTTTAAGATCTGCATGTGCAATTTCATCCCACCCAATTACTTTTTTATCATAAGAGTGCACTATATCCTGAACTCTGTTAATAAATGGAATATAATCTTCAATAGCTGTAACGTGAGATTCATCTCCTCCTATATGAATGTATGGTCCTGGAGTCATTTCTGAAATTTCCCTTACAACATCATCAATAAATTTATAGGTAATTTCTTTATTGGTACATAAAGTACTAAAACCAACTTTGGTACCTGTGTATAATTCTGGAGCTTTATTATCACAATTTAATTCAGGATATGATGCTAAAGCAGCATTTGTATGTCCTGGCATATCAATTTCAGGAATTATTGTAATAAAACGATCCGCTGCATAGCTAACAATATCTTTATATTGTTCTTGAGTGTAAAATCCACCTTCTCCTCCACCAACTTGTGTTGAACCTCCATAATTTGTAAGATTTGGCCAAGACTTTATCTCAATGCGCCAACCTTGATCATCAGATAAATGCAGATGAAGAACATTTATTTTATAAGAAGCAAGTAAATCTATGTACTTTTTTACATCTTCAACACCAAAAAAGTGTCTCGAAACATCTAACATAGCCCCTCTATAACTATACTCAGGATAATCTTCAATTTTTCCAGTAGCAACATACCAAGATTGATCTTGTATTTCTGAAGCTACAATTTCGTTAGGTAATATTTGCAGTAAGGTTTGAATACCTCTAAATACACCTTCTGTTGAATTTCCTTCGATTAAAATTTTTTCATCTAAAATCGTTAATTTATATCCTTCATTTCCAAATTTTAAATCCTGAAGATTGTTATTCAATAAAATACAATTTATACTAAATTCATCTTTCACTGATTCAACAGTTAAATCAAAACCTGTTGAAGGCTTAATAATTGTTGCTAAATAGTTTGCTGATTTTAATAATTCTTTTGAATCCTCTAATACTAAAATTTTAGTTTTATTATTTAAGTTAAACGAATTCCCCTGAGAAATTACAGAAACTGGTTTTGGAAATAAAGGTAATTCCAGTAAGTCTATTTTTGGATTTTTAGAACATGAAGAAATTAATATTACCGAAAAGAAAAATACAACACCGTATTTTGATTTAAAATTGACCATAAATTTATTACTTTAATAATTTTTCAAATTACAAAAATTTATAAGATTTACATTTTATTATATTAAAAAATTAATTATTTCTATTTGCTTTTAACAAAGAACTAAAATCCAACGCTAATTACACCCATTATCCCAAATAAAAGCGAATTAATTTATTTCTTCGTTACTAATTCTATAACATTAGTTTATTTATTTTTTGGAGGATATTTACTAAATAACTTTTGAAAAGCAATTGCTAACTGTTGCTCTTTTTGGACTATTTCAATATTTGCATTAAAATTACCTTCATAATATCCTTGCCAAACTAATTTATTAGTTTCTGAATCCACAAAATCAATTGTAAACTGATAGGTAAGTAACGAATTATTTACTGGAATTTGCCCTCCAATATTAATACCAGAATGTCTTCCGTAGTTTCCAAATCCGACACCTATTGAATTTTTTGGAGCATCAAATTGATTTAATTTTACATCTATTAAAATGGCTGCATCATCACTAAATGAAAACCCCTTTTCAATTATAGTTTTTTCTAATTGGTTAAATATCCTTTTAGTTTCAATTTCACTAGTATTTAAAATAATATCATCATTAAAACGAAATGTTTTATAACTATTAAAATTTGCTTGGCCATCATAGTCATACAATATTTTTGGAGCTCCACATCCTATAAAAATGACAAAAACAAGTAACTTTAAATATTTCATAACATACATTTATATTAACAAATAAAATTCCTTCTTATAAAATTAAGAATAATTCTGTTTTAATCAGCTATTTAAAATAGTATCTTTGCAAAAAGAAAACAAAATGGATTTAAATCTGATTCCAAATATAAAACATACAACTAGTAACAACTTTTTTTTACTTGCTGGGCCTTGCGCCATTGAAGGTGAAGAAATGGCTTTGCGTATTGCTGAACACATTTTAAGAGTGACTGACAAACTTCAAATTCCATTCATTTTTAAAGGAAGTTTTAAAAAAGCAAACCGCAGTAGAATTGATAGTTTTACAGGAATTGGAGATGAAAAAGCTTTAAAAATATTGAAAAAAGTTTCTGAAACTTTTCATGTTCCTACGGTTACGGATATTCATACAAATGAAGATGCTAAAAAAGCCGCTGAATATGTTGATGTACTGCAGATACCAGCTTTTTTAGTACGCCAAACAGATTTGGTGGTTGCTGCTTCCGAAACAGGAAAAGTGGTGAATCTAAAAAAAGGACAGTTTATGAGTCCATCTGCTATGAAACATGCAGTTCAAAAAGTAAAAGATAGCGGAAACCAAAAAGCTTGGATAACAGACAGAGGAACTATGTTTGGCTACCAAGATATGATTGTAGATTTTAGAGGAATTCCTGAAATGAAGCAATATGCACCTGTAATTTTAGATGTAACACATTCTTTACAACAACCAAATCAAAGTAGTGGTGTTACTGGCGGAAGACCAGATATGATTGAAACAATTGCAAGAGCAGGAATTGCTGTTGGAGCTGATGGTTTATTTTTAGAAACTCATTTTGATCCTGCAAACGCAAAGAGTGATGGCGCTAATATGTTAAATATAAAATATTTAGAGAACTTACTAACACACTTGGTTGCTATTAGAAAAACAATTAATGGGTTTTAGTTGTTGGTTGTTGGCTGTTGACTAAAAACCTTAATTTAGTATTTCTATGATTTCAGAAGTTAATGAATACCTAAGTAAGGCTGGAAAATGGCAAAAAGAATTAGCACTTTTAAGAACTCTAATTCTTGACTGTGGACTTACAGAAACATACAAATGGAGTCAACCTTGTTATACTTACAAAAAAAACAACATTGTTTTAATTCACAAGTTTAAAGATTATTGTGCAATCCTATTTCACAAAGGTGTTTTATTAAAAGACACGGAAAAAATTTTAATCCAACAAACTGAAAATGTTCAAGCTGCCCGTCAGATTAGGTTTACTAATATTTCAGAAATTGAAAAAATAGCAGCAATTATTGAAGCATATATATTTGAGGCAATTGAAGTTGAAAAAGCTGGGTTGGAAGTTAAAATGAAGAAAACTTCAGAATTTAATATTCCAGAAGAATTGGAACTAAAATTTAAAGAAAAATCAGCTTTAAAAACTGCTTTTAAAGCTTTAACACCAGGACGACAAAGAGGTTATTTGTTGTTTTTTTCTCAACCAAAACAATCCAAAACGCGTATATCTAGAATTGAAAAATATACAGAACGTATCTTAATTGGAAAAGGACTGAATGACTGCGTTTGCGGACTTTCAAAAAGAATGCCTAATTGTGATGGCTCACATAAATATATTAGGTAAGTATAAAATTATTTTATAAATAATAATTGACTAATAAAGCACTTTCCGATTGTAAAAATATTGGTCTATTGGATTCATAAAAAAACACCAATAACATATATATTTATTGGTGTTTTCCTGTTTAGCATTAATTTAAATTTATCCACATTTTGTATGTCCGCAATTTTTACATTTTAAACACCCTTCTTCATAAATTAAACCATCTGGATCTCCACATTCAGGGCATTTTTTGTCAACTGCTTGGGTGCCATCTTCAACAAATTGTTTTAAAGTACGTGCAATACCGTTTTTCCAAGTATTAATGTTTTCATCGTACATATTTAGGTTGTTAATTAAATCTACCACATAAGGAATTGGCATTCCGTGACGTAATACACCAGAAATTAATTTGGCATAATTCCAATACTCTTTATCAAAAGTTCTTGACAAGCCTTCCATTGTTACTTTATATCCTTGTCTGTCTGCAAATTGGAAATCGTATCTAGAAATTCCGTTTTCATCTTTGTTTTTTATAACCCAACCTTCTTCTAACCAGGTTGGCAATAAAAATGCATCCTCCAATTTACCAGTAAATACTTCATACGGCCTATTATTAATTAAACCTACAACTGCTACCCATTTATCATAGTCATTTTGAAAACGCACCACTTTTGCTTCAATTCTTTTTGGTCTTTTTGGAAAAATAGTTTCTGCATAACATTCACCCTCTTTTTTTGCTTTATTTTCCTCATTTGCAACTAAAATTCCACTTCTGGATCCATCCCTATAAACAGTAATTCCTTTTAGTCCTTTTTTCCAAGATTCAATATAAATATTACCCACCAAATCAACAGGTACATCTTTTGCCAAATTTATAGTTGAACTAATTGAGTGGGTAGTATATTTTTGAACCAATGCCTGCATTTCAACCCGCTTAACCCAATCTATTTCAGGGGCAGTTGCACCTGCATACGGACTTTTACTAATGTCTGTTTCACCAGTAACTTCCATCCAAGTTTTTAATTTGTTATGGTACACTTCAAACTCTTCAAAAGCATCTCCCATATCATCTACATATGCAACTTTTGCATTTGCATCCCCTTCATTAACTTTTCTTCTTCGTTTATATGACAATAAGAAAACCGGCTCAATACCAGAAGATGTTTGCGCCAACATACTTAAACTACCAGTTGGAGCAACGGTACTAATTGAAATATTTCGTCTTCCATATTTCATCATTCTTTTATAAACATTAGGAAACTCAGCCTCCATCATTTGAACAAACTCTGAAAATTTTTCAATATCTGGGTTAAATACTTCAAACTTACCACGGGTAATTGCCATATCAATGCTACTATCAAACTCACCACGCAATTTAGTTTTCATAATTTCATCAACAACAGCAATTGCTTCATCAGTATCAAACTTTTTACCTAAAGCAGCCATTGCATCAGCTAATGCAGTAAAACCTAACCCAGTTCTTCTTCCTTTTTTACCTGTTTTATACAACAATTTCCAAGTATCAATTTCAACCTGTTTAATATTATTCGGCTCTTTATCATGCATTATTTTGTTGAAAATTTTATCAACTGCTTCTAACTCTAAATCAACCAAATCATCCATTAATCGTTGAGATTCATAAACAACTTTATAAAA